>ERZ781274.11-NODE-11-length-283786-cov-7.280773_pt1 | contig 283786 bp, 280 predicted proteins | sample MGYA00375852_ERZ781274 | MGnify/ENA primary metagenome ERZ781274 (study PRJEB29790, sample SAMN03653692) | human gut metagenome | host: Homo sapiens | place: USA: Dallas, Texas | collected 2013-07-09 | study: EMG produced TPA metagenomics assembly of the Gut...
CTAGCTAGCCGTCTCACTAACTACGTCAGACGAATAATATCGATTCGTCTGACTTCGTGTCGTAATATCTCATAAAAACATGAAAAACCATAGGACTTCCACTTAAGACTGTCCTATGGTTTCTTTTATTTTTCCGTATTGAGTAATCTGCCTAGGAATCGATGTAGGGCGAAGAAAACGATGAGGCTGGCTAATGTTTCTCCTAAGAAAGATGAGCCATTAATAATAAATGAGTAGAGATAAGGGCTTTGTCCTTTAGGAGCATAGCTTCCCCAAAAGATGACACCGGCTATAAAGTGAATGAGATAGCGTGAAAAGCCCCCTAGCAGAATACCGCCAGTGATATACACTAGAGACTTGAGCTTTTTCCCTTGTATGATGGCTTTATCAAGGGCTGGTTTGACCACACCACTAATCCCAATAAGGCTAAAGGCAACAAAATATTCCAGAAAACCTTGTGTTAGGGTTAGCCAACCACCGGCTGCTTGTCCCGTCGCCACTTGGAGAAGCCCCCAGATAAGGCCTCCCATAGCACCGGCTTTAAGCCCCCAGCGAAAACTAAGGAGGAAGATAGGGACCATTTTAAAGGAAAGGGAAATCCAAGGGCCTAGGGATATTGGCTGAGTAACTAGATCCAGGATATAAGCAATGGTCGCCAAAAGGGCGATATCAATCATTGGTCGAATACTTGTTTTCGACATAAAAAACCTCCTATACCAATCGTCTTGATTGGCTATTTTTTTGCCACATCAAAACGACGTCATAGAAGTCTATTTCAATCTATTTTGAGACACATCCCTACGCAGGTTCTAACCTGATCAGGTGGTAAGAGTTTAGGCGAGTCTTGAAGAAAAGATTCAAGCTAGCCATTCTCAGCAATTGCTCCTCTTGTGACTCTTTTATTGTACTACCAGAAACCAATTTCTGCAAGTGTATTAAATCTTAAAATGTGGTATAGTTAGAGCAAGAACTATCTTTAAAGTAAAAAAGGAGCAACAACTATGGGAATTTTTTCAGGATTGCTTGGCAATGCGTCTAAGAAAGATAATGACAAGGTTGAGCGTCAATTGGAGAATATCTTGATTCCAGGTGAACAGGTGGACTTAGCCTATGTCCTTGTTCGTGACTTGATTGTCTTTACAGAGAAACGCTTGATTTTAGTAGATAAGCAAGGTGTTACAGGAAAGAAGACTTCCTATAAATCTATCCCTTATCACTCAATCTCTCGTTTCACTGTAGAAAGCTCGGGGAACTTTGACCTAGATGCTGAACTTAAGATTTGGATTTCATCAGCACTTGAGCCTGCAGAAGTGCTTCAATTTAAGAGCGATAATAATGTCTTTGAAATTCAGCAAGCTTTAGCAACAGCAGTGCTAGAGTGAAGAGGAGACGACTATGTTTATTGAAAAGGAACTTGGTTACAAGCGTCACTGGATTAATATTGACTCAGACATTGTATCTGAGCAATCCTACCTTTATACTAAGTACGATATCGACCAAGAAACCGTAGAGTATGCCTTGGATAAAAATGAACGAGCCCACATGGATTACAACCGTGAGAATGGGACAATTACCTTTATCTATAATGTTCTGGCGCTTGAAAAGGACAAGGAATACTATGAAACTATCCCTCTGACTTTTATTGTACAAGATACGCGTTTGGTGACCATTAGTAACGAGGATAACGCTTATGTGATAAGAAAGATGCAAGACTATGTGGATAACCATGAGAATTTGTCTATCTACACGTTGCTTTTTGCAGGACTTGAGATGATTTCAAATGCTTATTATCCCGTTATTGAACGCTTGGATCAGCAAAAAGATGAAGTTAGTCGACGCCTAAGGCAGACCACGACAAGTAAGAATCTTTACGATCTTTCAGATTTGGAAACAGGCATGGTCTATTTGGTGACTGCAGCTACACAAAACCGTCTCCTTTTGGAATACATTAATGGGCATGCCATTTATCGTCGTTTCAATGAGGTCGAAAAAGAGCAGTTTGATGATGCTATGATTGAAGCCAGGCAGTTGGTTGCCATGACGGATCTCATTTCAAAGGTCTTACAACAACTATCAGGTTCTTATAATAATATCCTAAACAACAATCTGAATAATAACTTGAGTAATTTGACTATTATCGAGGTACTCTTGGGAGTTCTTTCCGTCATTACCGGTTTCTTTGGGATGAATGTTCCTATACCTTTTATGACTGTCAGTCCAGCCTGGATTTTCATCGTTTTTGGTAGTATCATTCTTTGTTTGGTCTTGGCCCGCTATCTGCGTTGGTTGGTTCATAAAAAATAATCAGTGAGTGAAACCGTCTTCTCAAATTGGAGGCGGTTTTAAAACATTATTTTCTGTATTTTTATCCTTAAATATGATAGAATAGATGAGTTGTTAAATTAACGACTGTAAAATACAAGCAGATGCTTTATCTGCTCATCCAAGTCTCATAAGGTAGCTTCGCACTACCTTCAATAGAAAGAAGAATACTTTGAAATTTACAGATTTAAACCTATCAGAAGACATCCAATCAGCTGTTGTAGCTGCCGGTTTTGAACAACCATCACCTATCCAAGAGTTGACAATTCCACTTGCTCTTGAAGGTAAGGATGTCATCGGTCAGGCACAAACTGGTACTGGTAAAACAGCTGCCTTTGGTTTGCCTACCCTAGATAAAATTCGTACAGAAGAAAATACAATTCAAGCCCTGGTTATTGCCCCAACACGTGAGTTGGCAGTGCAATCTCAAGAAGAGCTTTTCCGTTTTGGCCGTGATAAGGGCGTTAAGGTTCGCTCAGTATACGGTGGTTCTAGCATCGAGAAACAAATCAAGGCCCTCCGTTCAGGTGCCCACATTGTAGTAGGGACACCAGGTCGTCTCCTAGACCTTATCAAACGTAAAGCCCTTAAACTTAACAATATCGAGACTTTGATTTTGGATGAAGCTGATGAAATGCTTAACATGGGCTTCCTAGAAGACATTGAAGCAATTATCAGTCGAGTACCAGAGGAACGTCAAACCCTTCTCTTCTCAGCAACTATGCCTGATGCCATCAAACGTATTGGTGTTCAGTTCATGAAAGATCCTGAGCATGTGAAAATCAAGGCTAAGGAATTGACCAATGTTAACGTTGATCAATACTTTATCCGAGTGAAGGAACAAGAGAAGTTTGATACTATGACTCGTCTTATGGATGTTGACCAACCTGAATTGTCAATCGTCTTTGGACGTACCAAACGTCGTGTGGACGAGTTGACACGTGGTTTGAAACTTCGTGGTTTCCGTGCAGAAGGTATCCACGGAGACCTTGACCAAAACAAACGTCTTCGTATTATCCGTGACTTCAAGAACGGCCAAATCGATATCTTGGTTGCAACAGATGTTGCGGCGCGTGGTCTTGACATTTCAGGTGTTACTCACGTCTACAACTACGATATTCCACAAGACCCAGAAAGCTACGTTCATCGTATTGGACGTACAGGCCGTGCAGGCCAATCAGGTCAATCGATTACGTTCGTTTCTCCAAACGAAATGGGTTACTTGGGCATCATCGAAAATTTGACTAAGAAACGCATGAAAGGCCTTAAGCCACCAACAGCTCAAGAAGCCTTCCAATCTAAGAAGAAAGTTGCCCTTAAGAAAATTGAACGTGACTTTGCGGATGAAGCTATCCATGCTAACTTTGACAAGTTTAAGGACGATGCTGTTAAATTGGCTCAAGAATTCACACCTGAAGAATTGGCGCTTTATATCTTGAGCTTGACCGTTCAAGATCCAGAGACAATGCCAGAAGTGGAAATTGCGCGTGAAAAACCATTGCCATTTAAACCATCAGGTGGTGGCTTTGGTGGTAAAGGTGGCAAAGGTGGCCGTGGTAACCGTGGTCGCGATAACAACCGTCGTGGTGGATACCGTGGCGACCGTAACCGTGATGATCGAGACGGTGGCCGTCGAGACTTCAAACGCAAGTCTAAGAATAACAGTCGTGACTTCGAAAATCGTGGCAACAAACGCCCACACCGTGCTTCAAGCGAAAAGAAAAATGGCTTTGTTATCCGTAACAAGGGTGATAAGTAAGAATTAAAACGCTCTAAAAAATAGAGCGTTTTCCTATACCTTGAATATACAATATAAGTACATAATAAAAACTCATAAGTTTTTCTATAACCAACCAGTGATTGATGCTCAACCAAAACCATTAATCAATCTTCAGTGGTTGTTTAATTTAATTTATCAAAGTAGGTTTAATTAGAGAATAAGATAGCTTAGAAGCATTTTGTAAGATTATTTATACCTAAAGATGAGTTTATCTATATTATGGCATTTACTGCGGATATAATTCAGGACACCTTTCAGGGTGTCTTTTTTATTTACTAAATTTGGAGTAATACTACTGATTTTAAAACTTTTTAGATCATGTAGAATTATTCACGCGCGTGAGTTGTACTACTATGAGAGCAATATTCCAAATGGAAGTGATCTAACATTGGTTGATAATCAAGATCATTCAGCTGTGAGAGAACAAACTTAATAATAAGGTGCGAAAATGTCATAACTGGAAAAACATCTTATGAAGTCTTATAAGAGGAAAGTATGCACTTAATTTGATAATTCAAGACCAAAAAACACACGGTTATTTTTCCGTGTGTTCTTTGATATAGGCCAATTTTTTCTCTCGGCTTTTTTTCTTAAAGAGTGCTTCGGCGCTCATGGCCTCTGGTTTGCTGGCGAAAGCTTCTGAGTAGAGGAGTTTAACTGGTAGGCGAGCTCTGGTATACTTGGCGCCTTTGCCTGCGTTGTGGGTTTTGAGGCGGCGTTCGACGTCTGTAGTATAGCCTGTATAGAGGGTGCCATCGGCACACTCAACCACATACATGTAGGCCTTGCTATCCTTTTCTGTCATCGATTAGGACTCACCCTCAGTCTTTTTTCCAAAGTAAATCTCAAAGATTTCATCGGTATAGTCACCATTTTCCTTGTGAACGAAGAGAGGTGGAAGAATTTTCAAGCCATCTGTCGAGCCGTCTTTAATGGCTTCAATCAGGAGCATATTTGCCTCACGTCCCATCTTAGGATAGATAAACTGGATGCGTTTAGGTGCTAGATTGTACTGGCGCATGGTGTCGATGATATCCAAAAAGCGGTCAGGGCGATGCACCATGGCAATACGTCCATTAGATTTTAGGGCATGACGAGCGACCTGGCAAATTTCTTCTAAATTCGTCGTGATTTCGTGGCGGGCCAAGAGGTAATGCTCTGACAGATTTTTCTTAGACGTTTCTGTCGCCTTAAAGTAGGGAGGGTTACAGAGGATAAGGTCCACCTGAGATCGTGGGGCATGGTCAAGCAAATTTTTTAGGTCGTCATTGACAACAGTCACCTGATCTTCTAATTGATTAAGAGTTACGGAACGCTTGGCCATATCAGCCAGGCGTTCTTGCAGCTCAACCAAGATAATCGGTGCCTCAGTGCGTGTACTGGCAAAGAGGCCAACGGCACCATTTCCTGAACAGAGGTCGACTATTAATCCCTTTTTTGGAATTTTTGGGAATCGAGAGAGGAGGACACTATCGATAGAATAGCTGAAGACTTCCTTGTTTTGAATGATTTTTACATCTGTGGAGAAGAGTTGGTCAATGCGTTCTCCGTTTTTTAAAATTGGATTTGTCATAACTTTTATTGTAGCAAAAAACAGCTCCCAAAGGAACTGTTGCGAGTGATTACTCTAGAACACCGAAGGTATATCCTTGATTTTTGAAATAGTCGATAATTTGTGGAAGGGTCTGAACAGTCAGCTCCTTACCAGCTGTATCGTGCATTAGTACAACTTTAACAGTAGTTTCAGGGAAATATTTCTGTGAATCGTCCATATAAGCCATCATGCTTTCAGATGTGGTTGGACGAACAGAGAGTGGTTCTGCATCTCCACAGAGCATGTTCCAGTCAATCCACTGGACATCTTGTTTAGCAAGAGCTTGGTCGGTTCCCTTTAGGCCTTGCCATGACATATGACTACCAGGATAACGGAAAATTCTTGTTTTGAAATCCTTACCTAAGATGGCTTGGAAATTGGCATTGGTTTGGTCAACCTCAGAAATAATTTGACTTTGATTTGGAATACGTCCTGGATAGAGCAGATTGAAATTATGGCTAAGACTGTGGTTGGCAATGACATGTCCTCAGTAATTTGGCGTTTGAGGATGTCCCCATTTTCAGGTGTGATGGTATAGCCAATGTGGAAGAAGGTTGCGTGAACGCCATACTCTTTAAGAATATTCATGACTTGTGGTGTCAAAGTGGGATCAATCCCATCATCAAAGGTTAAAAAGACTACCTTACCCTTAACATCATCTGATTTCCCTCGGATAGTGTTATTAACGGCAGTGACATCATAGGCGTAGTCAGACTCCTCAATGCTGTGGTTACTACCTTTCTTGAGTTGTGTTTCATCATCTTCCTTAGCTTTTTCTGAAGATGAGCTTTTGCTATTAGCGACTTGTTCAGTCTTTTCAGCCTTGGTTACTTGTTTATATTTCGTGTTATGGCGTTGGAATAGGACAAAGCCTAGGATAGCCAGAACAGCCAAGTTTGCAATAATAAGGCAAAGATTAAGTGCCTTTCTATTTTTCCCTATAATCTCAAGACTTTTTTTTCATAGTTACATTATAGCTCAAACCATTAGAAAGTGCCACACCATTTTCAATAGTTTACAAAGAAATTCGATGAAACTAGCGCCCCTTTTTTTGGTATAATAAGAAAAAACTTGTAGAAAAAGAGGTAAAAACGTGTTTTACGCTTATTTACGTGGGCTTGTTGTCTTCCTTCTATGGATTATCAATGGGAATGCCCATTACCACAATCGCGATAAATTATTGAACAAGGACGAAAACTATATCTTGGTTGCTCCGCACCGAACTTGGTGGGACCCTGTTTATATGGCATTTTCAGCTCGTCCTAAGCAGTTTATTTTCATGGCTAAGAAAGAACTCTTCAAGAGTCGTATCTTTGGTTGGTGGATCCGTATGTGCGGAGCCTTCCCAATTGACCGTGAAAATCCTGGTCAAGAAGCTATCAAGTACCCTGTTAACATGCTTAAGAAGAGTAACCGTAGTTTGATTATGTTCCCAAGTGGTAGCCGCCATTCATCTGATGTTAAGGGGGGGGTTGCAGTTATCGCTAAGATGGCTAAGGTTAAGATTATGCCGGTTGTCTATCAAGGACCTCGTGAACTTAAGGGGCTCTTGACAGGTGAACGTGTGGATATGAACTATGGTAATCCTATTGATATTTCAGATTTAAAGCGTTTGAATGACGAAAATATCCAAGAGGTTGCTCGTCGTATCCAGTCTGAATTTGATCGCCTTGATGAGGAAGCTTTGAGCTATCAAACAGGCAAGAAACCCAATCCTTTGACTTATATTTATCGAGTACCTCTCGGTATTGTGGCTATCATTGCGGTACTTTTGACCATGGCTTTCTCATATGTAGCTAGCTTTGTTTGGAATCCTGAAAAACACCGTGCCAAAGAAACTCAGAAATAGGCTAATAACTCTGTCAGACATAGATCTGATGGAGTTTTTTTCTTTTTGATATATTTTTCAAGTTTTTTACGAATAAGAAAGAAAATGTATCAATTAAGGAGAATAGCGTGAAGGAAAAGATTCTAGCCTATGTCAAAGATAATCGTCTGTTTGTGAGTGTCATCGCTGTACTGATGGTGATTTTTTGCTTCTTTTTATGGATGACTTGTGGTGCCGGCAACAGCATGGAGGCGGAGACGTCTTATACAGATGTGACAGCTTTGTCAACGTCTTCATCCAAACAAAGTTCACAGTCTCTTTCTGAGGCGTCTTCCCAGTCAAAGACCGAAGGAAGTGAAAAAGTTAAGTCAAAAGTAACGGTAGATGTTAAGGGGGCTGTGGTCAATCCAGGTGTCTATACGCTAAAGGCAGGCGCTAGGGTGACAGATGTCATTCAGGAAGCTGGAGGAATGACAGAAGATGCAGACGCTAAGAGTGTTAACTTAGCCGCAAGCTTGTCAGATGAAGAGGTTATTTATGTAGCCAATAAAGATGAAAATGTTTCTGTCCTTGATCAAACAGGTACTGGTCAGGTCTCTGACAAAGGGGGGCAGGCTGTATCTAAGGATGGCAAAATTAACTTAAATACAGCGACCTCAGAACAGTTGCAAACCATTTCTGGAATTGGAGCTAAGCGGGCAGAGGATATCATTGCCTATCGTGAAAGTCATGGCGGCTTTCAGTCCGTAGATGACTTGAAAAATGTCTCAGGAATTGGTGATAAAACATTAGATAAAATCAGAGAGTCCCTCTATGTGGCTTAAAAAAGCTCCAATCAATCTTTTTTCCCTAGCGCTTTTAATAGTTGCTCTTTATTTTACTATTTTTGTATCTAATTTCTATGCTATTGGGACTTTTGTCTTTCTGATGATATGTTTTTTGAGGCATCATTGGAAGAATAGAGCAGCTCTAAAGTTGGTGGGACTTATAGGTGGTTTCTTTTTGGTCTACTTTTTATTTTTATACCATATAGCTATCATGCAAGATAAACAAACTCCTGCTGAAATTCATCAGGTGACACTGGTTGCAGATACGCTCTCAGTTAATGGTGAGCGATTATCAGCAATCGGGAAGTCAAATGGACAAACCTATCAGGTCTTTTACCGGCTAAAATCTGATAAGGAGCAGCATTTTTTTAAGACTACTAGTCAAACGCTTGTTTTAAAAGGGAAAATAAAGTTGTCCTCGGCAACTGGTCAACGTAATTTTCAAGGATTTGATTATCAGTCTTATCTAGCTAGTCAGGGCATTTATAGGATTGCTCAGATTGACCGTCTGGAACATGTCGTAATCCCAAAATCGATATCTCCAATAGCTTTTTTTCATCAATTGAGGAGGAAGGCTCTAGTTCATATTCAGACGCATTTTCCTAATCCGATGAGACACTACATGACAGGACTGCTCTTTGGGTATTTGGACAAGGAGTTTGATGAGCAGAGTCAACTCTACACTAGCTTGGGGATTATTCATCTTTTTGCGCTATCGGGTATGCAGGTTGGATTTTTTCTTGGCTGGTTTCGCTATGGACTTCTCCGTTTGGGGCTTCCCAAAAATTATATCCTTGCTATCTTATTACCTTTTTCGATTTTCTATGGCTTAATGACTGGTTGGACGGCTTCGGTCTTACGTTCTTTGATTCAAAGCCTCTTGGCTGAGTGTGGTATTAAAAAACTGAACAATATGGGCATAACGCTACTTCTATTTTTTCTAGTCTTGCCTCATTTTCTTTTAACGGTAGGAGGTGTTTTAAGTTGTTCTTATGCCTTCTTGTTGTGTTTATTTAATTTTGAGGAGATGCCGTCCTTTAAAAAGTCAATTTATATGAGTTTAGTATTGAGTCTTGGGACTTTGCCTTTTTTGACCTACTATTATGGAACTTTTCAACCATTGAGTTTGATTCTGACGGCAATCTTCTCTCTAGTTTTTGATAGCTTTCTCTTACCTGTCTTAACAGTACTTTTTACACTTTCAGGAATGGTAATTTTTTCTCAATTTAACACACTTTTTGAATGGATGGAGTTCTTTTTGACTTGGGTACAATCTTGGGGAGTCCAGCCATTGATTTTAGGAAAACCTAGCTTGTTTCAGTTTGTCTCAATGATATTTGTATTGGTTTTGCTCTTTGATTTTTGGAAAAAGCCTCAGTTTAGAATATCCCTCTTGATGATTTTTAGTCTTTTGATGGTCTGGGTCAAACATCCTTTAATAAATGAAGTAACGGTGGTCGACGTTGGTCAAGGAGATAGTATTTTTTTAAGGAGTATGAAAGGTGAAACGGTCCTAATAGATGTAGGTGGCAAGGTGACTTTCGGCTCTAAGGAAAAATGGCAAGAGGGGAGCCAGACGAGTAATGCGGAGAAAACCTTAATTCCCTATCTACAGGCAAGGGGAGTGTCTCAAATTGACTATCTGGTTCTGACTCATACGGATACAGACCATATTGGTGATTTGGAGGTAGTGGCTAAACGGTTTAAGATTAAGAAAATTTGTGTCAGTGAGGGGGCTTTGACTAAGCCTAGTTTTGCCAAACGTATTCGATTTCTTAAATGTCCCGTTCGCACTTTAAAGGCTGGTGATAAGCTGCCTATGATGGGAAGTAACCTACAGGTTCTTTATCCCAATAAAATTGGTAATGGTGGTAACAATGATTCACTTGTTCTCTATGGAAAGTTATTGGGAACCAGTTTTCTATTTACTGGTGATTTGGAAAAAGAAGGAGAAGAGGAATTGATGACTAGCTATCCAAATTTAAAAGTAAGGGTCCTCAAAGCAGGACATCACGGTTCTAAAGGCTCTTCATCAGAAGCTTTTTTGGATCAGCTAAAGCCATCACTTGCTCTTGTCTCAGCAGGTGAAAATAATCGTTATAAGCATCCAAATGATGAAACATTAGAGCGTTTCAAAGAACGTCACATTAAGGTTTTACGCACAGACCAGGATGGTGCCATTCGGTTTAAGGGATGGTTCCAACTATCAAGTGAAACTGTCCGATAATTGTTTGGATTCTTAATTTGTCATACACCTCAATCTATGGTAGAATGTAAAGGTTAATATTCAAGTATAAGAAAGATTGAGCAGTATGCGTAAAATTATCATCAATGGTGGTAAGAAACTTCAAGGAGAAGTTACAGTATCAGGAGCTAAAAATTCAGTTGTTGCATTGATTCCAGCCATCATTTTATCTGATGGAGTGGTTACTCTTGACGGGGTACCAGCAATCAGCGACGTCGATAATCTAATTGAGATTATTGAAGTAATGGGTGGTTCTGTTAAGCGTGATGGCGAAACACTTGAAATCGACCCTCGAGGCGTTAAAGATATGCCAATGCCATTTAGTAAGATTAACAGCCTTCGTGCTTCATATTATTTCTATGGTAGTTTGCTTGGGCGTTATGGTCAAGCTATAGTAGGTTTGCCTGGTGGATGTGATTTAGGACCGCGTCCTATTGACCTTCACCTTAAGGCCTTTGAAGCTATGGGTGCTAGCATTTTCTATGAAGGAGAAGCTATGCGTATTGCTACGGATGCCGGCCAACGTATTAAGGGTGCTCACATCTATATGGATACGGTTAGTGTGGGGGCGACTATCAATACCATGTTGGCAGCGGCTAAGGCTGACGGTCGTACTGTTATTGAAAATGCGGCTCGTGAACCTGAGATTATTGATGTGGCAACGCTTCTCAACAATATGGGTGCGCGTGTACGTGGCGCTGGTACAGAAGTCATCACGATTGAGGGTGTAGAGAGCCTACATGGTACTCGCCATCAAGTTATTCCAGACCGTATTGAAGCAGGCTCATACATTGCCATGGCGGCAGCTATCGGTAAGGGAATTAAAATTAAAAATGTTCTCTATGAACACCTTGAAAGTTTTATTTGTAAGCTTGAAGCAATGGGTGTTCGCATGACCGTTGAAGAGGATGCAATCTTTGTGGAAGAACAGGGTGATTTAAAACCTGTTGACATTAAGACATCACCTTATCCAGGTTTTGCGACGGATTTACAACAACCAATGACACCATTGTTGTTGAAAGCAAGTGGCCGAGGAAAAATCATTGATACGATCTATGAGAAGCGTGTAAATCACGTTCCTGAACTGGCTCGTATGGGTGCTGATATTCAAGTACTTGGTGGTCAGATTGTTTATAATGGTCCAACGCAACTTTCTGGTGCACCTGTGAAAGCTAGTGATTTGCGTGCGGGTGCTGCACTCGTTACTGCAGGACTTATGGCAGATGGTCAGACTGAAATAACAAACATTGAATTTATCCTTCGGGGATATTCAAATATCATTGAGAATCTTTCTGATCTTGGTGCGGATATTCGTTTGATTGAAGATTAAGTCTAAGGTTTAACCGCTAGTGGTTGAGCCTTTTTCCATTTCTAAAACTGTGTTATAATACTATCATGGATATTTGGACTAGTCTGGGTGCTTTTGCCTTCTTTGAGTCGGAGCGCCTTTCTTTTAGACCACCCGTCTTTTTAGATCGTTTTGACTTACATGAGATTGTGTCAAATCCAGAGAATTTACAATTTTTCTTTCCTGCTACGCAAACTCAGTATGAAACAGATTGCCTCTTGGTACATTATTTCATGAAGGAGCCTTTGGGTGTTTGGGCAATTGTAGATCGAGAGTCTAATAAGTTGATTGGGATTGTTCGCTTTGAAAAGATAGATGTCCAGAAAAGGACTGCAGAGCTCGGTTATTTTTTGAATGCTTTATACTGGGGTAGAGGTATAATGACTGAGACAGTTACTTGTTTGTCAGATTTGGCATTGACAGCTATGGGAATGGAACGCATTATCCTTATTGCTCATTTGGAAAATAAGGCATCGATTCGTGTGGCAGAAAAGTCTGGCTTTAAACTGGTGTCTCGTTTCAAAGGAGCAGACCGATACACCCGTACCATGCGAGATTATCTCCGCTTTGAGAAGGAGAAGAACTGTGAGTAAACATCAAGAAATTATGGATTATCTAGAGGCTTTGCCCATCGGTAAACGAGTTAGTGTGCGTAGTATTTCTAACCACTTGCAGGTTTCTGATGGAACTGCTTATCGAGCCATTAAAGAAGCTGAAAATCGAGGGCTAGTTGAAACGCGTCCTCGAAGTGGAACAGTTCGAATTGAAAAGAAAGTTCAAGTACGGCTTGACAAACTGACCTTTGCGGAGATTGCAGAGATTACAGAGTCTGAGGTGATTTCGGGTCATGAAGGTTTAGAACGTGTCTTCAGTAAGTTCTACATTGGGGCCATGACTATTGAGAATATCACCCGTTATCTAACAAAAGGCGACCTTCTCATTGTTGGAGACAGGGAAGATATCCAGTTATTAGCCTTAGAATACAATAATGCTATTCTGGTAACTGGAGGCTTTCGGGTTTCTGATAGGGTTAAAGAGCTTTCTCGTTTGAAGCAGTTTCCAGTCATGGTCACTACTTACGACACATTTACTGTGGCGACTATGATTAATCAGGCACTTTCGAATGTTCGTATTAAAACAGAAATTAAAACAGTTGCTCAAGTCTATACTAGACGAGAAGAATACAACTATATGACTCCAGAAATGACAGTCAAAGATTTTCAAAATTTGGTTAAACGGACTAACCTTGTTCGTTTTCCTATTGTGTCTGAGGATGATAGGGTTATTGGGATTGTGACCATGCGTGATGTGGCTAATCAGCTTCCTACCACTATGGCTAAGGCTATTATGACAAAACCGACAGTAACTCGTTTGGAGGCTAGCCTTGCGTCTGTGGCACAAAAGATGATTTTTGAAGACTATGACATGATTCCTGTTGTGGATGACGAAAAACATTATTTAGGGACTATCACTCGTCGTCAGGTTTTAGAGGAACTTCAAGATAATAACCGTGGTGATCTCCATACATTTAGCGATCAAATGATAGCTAACCTTAATCGTGAAAAGAATGCCTTTAGTTTTGAGGTAGAACCGACCATGATTGATAATTCTGGGAACCTTACACAGGGTGTTCTTGTAGAAATGGTTAAAGAGGTTGTTTACCGAACGATGGAGAAACAAGAACAAAATAGTCTGGTGTTTGAAGAGATGATGTTTTACTTTCTGCAGGCGGCTCAAATTGATGATAAGGTGAAGATTACACCAAGTATCATTGCGGAAACCAGACGCAGAGCTCATTTAGACCTTATGGTTACTCATGGCAATCATACGGTTTGTAAGTCAGTAGTAGTGGTCAGGAAAACTTAATAAGCCATTTAAAATTAAAGAAATAAAGAAAACGGAGAAAATAATGATTACACTGAAATCAGCACGTGAAATTGAAGCGATGGATAGAGCGGGAGATTTTCTTGCAAGTATCCACATTGGCCTACGTGATCTCTTGAAACCAGGAGTGGATATGTGGGAAGTAGAAGAGTATGTTCGTCGTCGTTGTAAAGAAGAAAATGTTCTGCCACTTCAGATTGGGGTTGAAGGAAGCATCATGGACTATCCTTATGCGACATGTTGTAGTCTTAATGATGAAGTAGCACACGCTTTTCCACGTCATTATATTTTGAATGATGGAGACCTCTTGAAAGTTGATATGGTCTTGTCAGAACCTATTGATAAGTCAGTGCTTGATGTATCAAAATTGGACTTTGATAATGTTGCCCAGGTAAAAAAATATACAGAATCATATGCTGGTGGTTTGGCTGACTCATGTTGGGCATATGCGATTGGAACGCCTTCTGATGAGGTTAAAAACCTTATGGAAGTAACCCGTGAAGCCATGTATCTTGGTATTGAACAAGCGTTAGTTGGTAATCGTATCGGTGATATCGGTGCAGCTATCCAAGAATACGCTGAAAGTCGAGGCTATGGTGTCGTACGTGATTTGGTCGGACACGGAGTTGGACCAACAATGCATGAAGAACCAATGGTTCCTAACTATGGCGTGGCTGGACGTGGTCTTCGCCTTAAAGAAGGAATGGTCTTGACCATCGAGCCAATGATTAACACAGGAACTTGGGAAATCGATACAGACCTTGAAACTGGTTGGGCTCATAAGACACTTGACGGTGGCCTTTCATGCCAATATGAGCACCAATTTGTAATTACTAAAGATGGTCCAGTAATTTTGACTTCTCAAGGGGAAGAAAGAACTTATTAATATGAAACGACAAGGCATAATGGCCCGTCTCCTAGATAAGCTTCAATGGCGCCCTTTTCAGGTTTATCTTAGTCATTATCGTAGTGCTGAGATAGATATTTCTAGCATTGCCGTGGCTTATTATTTGATTTTGACGGTCTTTCCGCTCATTGTCATTGCTGCCAATGTCTTTCCCTATCTGAATATTGATACGACTGATCTCTTGAAGTTTATGAATGAGCATCTTCCTAAGCATTTTTATGCACCTGCAGCTAATGTTATTCAGGATATCTTCTCCACACCTTCTGGACGGTTGTTGGGAGTGTCCTCTTTGACGGGATTTTGGACCATGATTAAGTCCTTATCTTCGCTTCAAAAAGCGATTGACAAGGTATATGGTGCTTCAGAACACCGTGATGTCTTTATCAGTCATATCATTGGTGGACTCTTGAGTTTGGTTATCTTGTTTTTGTTAACCTTTGCGCTCATGTTATCTATAATTATTCAGTCGGTCCTTCGGGTAATCAATCAGACCTATCCTATTGGGTCTAACCTAACTCAACTGATTTTGAATAGTATTCAGCCCTTGAGTGTTGCAGTTGTCTTCCTGGGAATGATGGTACTTTATTTCATTCTTCCGAATGTAAAGATTCGAAAAATCCGCTACATCATGCCAGGGACTATCTTTACGACTTTGGTGATTGGGTATCTGAGCAATTTGTTTGGAACTTACGTGATTCATACCTTGAGTAGATTGGTTGATATCAAGCTGTTCGGATCGATTATGATTTTCATCTTCATGCTTTGGTTCATCTTCCTAGCTAGAATATTGATTTTTGGTGCCATCTTTAATGCGACCTATCAGGAACTTAAACAAGGTGAACTACACAGTAGGAGGGGTGACGTACTTACCATAATTCAGAGTTTTTCTGGAGACGGTAGTGACAGCAAAAAAACAAAAAATGATAGGGATAAGTCATAGAGCATAAAGAGAGCTTGGCTAAGCCCAGGCTCTTTTGATGGATTAGTTGGTCCTTGTTAGTAGAAAAACATCTCATTTATGGAGGAAAAGATTAAAAACAAAACTGTTCGTGATTTAACACATATTGCGATTGTGGCGGCACTTTACGTGGTCTTGACCATTGTGCCACCTTTCAACTTGATTTCGTATGGTCCTTACCAGTTCCGTATTGCGGAAATGTTCAATCTTTTAGGATTTTATAATCGCAAGTATATCATTGCTGTTACTTTGGGATGTGTGATTGCTAATTTCTTTAGTTTTAACATGATTGATGTGGTTGTTGGCAGTCTCTCAACGCTAGTTTTTGTTGGTTCAGGTGTTTATTTCTTTGACCGCTTTAAGAATCAAGATATTTTGGGTGGTCTCTTTGATAAGGCTCATGTTTATTTTGCCTTTTATTTCTCATTCTTCATGGTGACCATCGCTGCAGAGTTGACCTTAGTTGCTCAAGCGCCATTTTGGGCTACTTGGTTCACTGTCGCTTTAGGAGAACTGGCGTCACTCTTAGTTGGTGCGGTCCTTATCAAGAAATTAGCCAAAGTAATCGATTTTGTTTCTTAAATTAACGTCTGTAAAGGCGTTTTTTTCTGCTTTTATGTTAAAATGTTCCTATGGAAAAACGAATGAAAGAGCTGGTTGACAAACTTAACCAGTATGCAAAAGAGTATTATACCGAGGATAATCCATCGGTGTCAGATGCCGAGTATGATAAGCTCTATCGTGAGTTAGTAACTTTAGAGGCTGAACACCCAGAACTTGTTCAGGCGGATAGCCCTACGCACCGTGTGGGTGGCCTGGTTCTTGATGGTTTTGAGAAATACCAACATGAGTATCCGCTTTATAGTTTGCAGGATGCTTTTTCACGAGAAGAGCTAGATGCCTTTGATAAGAGGGTCAAGTCCGAATTTCCTAACGCTGACTATATGGCCGAGCTCAAAATTGATGGCCTTTCAATTTCTCTAACCTATGTGGATGGTATTCTTCAAGTAGGTGCAACGCGAGGTGATGGTTCTGTTGGTGAAAATATCACTGAAAATGTTAAGCGAATCTCGGATATTCCTCTGAAGTTGGATCAACCGCTTAATATCACCGTTCGGGGTGAGTGTTATTTGCCACGAGCTGAGTTTGAACGCATCAATACCCAGCGCCAGGAGAATGGTGAGGCCGAATTTGCCAATCCACGTAATGCTGCAGCAGGAACTCTTCGTCAATTAGATACGAAAGTAGTTGCTGAGCGTCGTTTGGCCACCTTCTTTTATCAAGAAGCTGGTCCCACTGAGCGCTTGACACAAAATGATGTCTTGAATGAAGTGGCAGAACTTGGCTTCTCCGTTAATCCACGCCGTATTGTGACATCATCGATGGATGAGATTTGGGACTTTATTCAAGCTGTTGGGCAAGATCGTGATCACTTGGCTTATGATATTGATGGAGTTGTTATCAAGGTCAATAGTTTGGCCATACAGGAAGAGCTTGGCTTTACAGTTAAGGCACCACGTTGGGCCATTGCCTATAAATTCCCAGCTGAGGAAAAGGAAGCAAAACTTCTCTCAGTTGATTGGCAGGTGGGTCGTACAGGTGTAGTAACGCCGACGGCTAATTTGACCCCAGTACAATTGGCCGGGACAACAGTTAGCCGAGCTACCCTACACAATGTAGATTATATTACGGAGAAAGACATTCGTATTGGTGATACCGTTATTGTTTATAAGGCTGGTGATATTATCCCTGCTGTTCTTCGTGTGGTAGAAAGTAAGCGTACAACACAAGAAGCGATGCCAGTTCCGAGTCAATGTCCATCTTGTGGTAGTGGTCTCTTACATTTTGAAGATGAAGTGGCCCTACGTTGTATCAATCCATCTTGTCCTGCTCAGATTAAGGAAGGTCTTATTCATTTTGCTTCTCGTGATGCCATGAACATCTCAGGTATGGGACCTTCAGTGGTTGAAAAACTCTTTAAAGCTGAATTGGTTAAAGAGGTGGCTGATATCTATGGTTTAAATAGTCAGGATTTCCTCCAATTAGAAGGTTTCAAGGAAAAATCAGCTGAAAAACTATATGCAGCTATTCAAGCATCAAAAGAAAATTCTGCAGAGAAACTGCTCTATGGTTTGGGAATTCGCCATGTTGGTGCCAAAGTTAGTAAGCAATTGCTAGAATCTTTTGGAACTATCAAGGAGTTGGCAAGTGCAGATGTCCAAGCTATTGCTGCTGTAGATGGTTTGGGAGAGGTTATCGCCAAGTCAATCCAGCGTTATTTTGCCAAGGAGGAGGCTCAAGTTCTTCTGAAAGAACTGGAATCCTATGGCGTTAATTTATCCTATCTTGGTCAAAAAGTAGCAGATGATGCCATTCTATCTGGTAAGACTGTTGTTTTGACAGGGAAATTGGAGCATCTTAAACGTAGTGAAGCGAAGGCAAAACTAGAGGCCCTGGGTGCTAAGGTGACGGGTTCAGTCTCTAAGAAAACAGATTTAGTGGTTGCTGGTAGTGATGCCGGAAGTAAGTTGGAAAAAGCACAAAGCCTAGGAATTGAAGTAAAAGATGAGGCTTGGTTGCTGGATTTATAGGAGTTCAATATGAAACAAAAACGTGCCCGCTTAATTTATAATCCAACATCTGGACAAGAAATTATGAAGAAAAATGTTGCTGAGGTCTTGGATATCCTGGAAGGTGCTGGTTTTGAGACATCTGCTTTTCAAACAACCCCGGATGAGAACTCAGCCAAAAATGAGGCCACTCGTGCAGCAGAAGCAGGCTTTGATTTGGTTATTGCGGCTGGTGGTGATGGAACAATTAATGAGGTTGTTTCTGGGATCGCCCCTCTTGATAAACGTCCTCAAATGGCTGTTATTCCCACAGGGACAACAAATGACTTTGCACGCGCCTTGAAGATTCCAAGGGGAAATCCTGTTGAAGCAGCCAAGGTTATTGCTAAAAATCAAACCCTTCAGATGGATATTGGTCGTGCCTATGATGATAAATACTTCATCAATATTGCGGCTGCAGGGTCATTTACGGAACTAACCTACAGTGTTCCTAGTCGACTTAAGACAGTCCTTGGTTATTTGGCCTATCTTGTTAAGGGAGCCGAATTACTTCCTCAAGTTAAGAAAGTTCCGGTCCGCATTACGCACGATCAAGGTGTCTTTGAAGGCGACCTTTCTATGATTTTCGTTGCCTTGACCAATTCAGTTGGTGGTTTTGAAATGATTGCTCCAGATGCTAAATTGGATGATGGTCAATTTACCCTAATTATGGTTAAAACGGCCAACCTCTTTGAATTGGTTGACCTTATTCGTCAGGTTCTTCAAGGTGGCAAGCACATCTACGATAAGAGAGTTGCTTATATCAAAACAAGTTCGCTAGATATCGAGCCTTTAGGTGAAGATCGTATGATGATCAATCTGGATGGGGAATACGGTGGCGATGCCCCAATTAACCTCCAAAATCTTAAGAATCACATTGAATTCTATGCTAATATTGATGAGATTTCTGATGATGCTATCACGCTTCCTGATACAGACAAATTGGCTCTCGAAGCTATTGTACAAAAATTCAGTACAGAAGCTGAAAAAATCGAAAATGATTAATATTAATCTTTTAAGCAACCTAGGTCAGATTGCTTCAGATTGAAGACAAAGTCCTTAGAAGTTATACTTCTGGGGACTTTTATTGATTTGAAGGAGTATAATAAAATAAAAAGGTATTTGATGTGGTAGGTTTCACAAGGAAGTCTTCGCTTATAATGCTCAGGTAGATTGTTATAAACACGGTTGGGCCTTGGATTTTACAGTTGAAGCAGATAACATCCATGATAGTCAGTTCTTTCCTGCTCTTTTAGCCAAGTTAGAGCCCTTCTCACCTGAATTCATTATTGCGGATTCAGGCTACAAAACACCTAGTGTTGCTAAGTTTCTTTTAGAAAATTGGATTATACCGGTATTCCCTTACACTAGGCCAAGAGGTAGGAGAGACTTTCTACGTCTTAAAGACTTTGTCTATAACGAGTATTCTGACTGCTATCTTTGTCTAGAGAACCAGGTATTAACTTATCGTACAACGACACGTGAAGGTTATAGAGAATATAAGAGCAATTCCAAAATTTGTAAGATCTATCTCTTGTTAGCGATTTGTACTGAAAGTCGCCAGAACCAAAAAGTTGTTGTGCGTCATATTTGGAAAGACGCCCTAGAAGTCTGCGAAGATATTCGTCATCAAAATGAGATGAAGGAGCGGTATCAACACCGTAAAGAAACGATAGAATGGTTATTCGGAACATCTAAAGAATATCACAACTTGCGTTATACCAGAGAAAAAGGAAAGTCCAAAATGGAAGATAAGGTTGGGCTTACTTTGGCATGTTTAAATATCAAAAAATTGGTAAAAATGATGGTAGGAAAGACCTGGTATTTTATCTAAATACCCCAATATTATTCGATTATGGAAGAATTTAGTGTGAATATAAAAAGAGACAAACATCGTTTTTGATGTTTGTCTTTATTCTGACATCTCTGCAATTGCAGAGATGTTTTTGTTTATCAGTCTTTGTATCCGCGTTTAGCTAGCTCGTGTACAAGTACAGCTCCCAAGATTGCAGGAACTAATTGCCCTAAGATAAGGTTAATAACGAGAGCGACATAAGGAAGTTTAAGTAGGGCACTAAGCCATATTGGTACTACTAAGGATGGAACGAGCAGGATTGGGAGTACGATAAACCAGCTAGATAGCTTAATTTTACGGATGAGGTAGATGCTACCAGTTGCTAAAAAGCTGGCACAGAAACCACCGACAACATCAATCAATCCCAGGCCACCAAAAGAGTTAGCAATAGCATTTGCGAGACTGAGTGGGACAACCAAAAATGGAAAGATATAGGTTAATCCATATAAAGCCGTGGCCAGACGCATCTGAATAGCACCAAAGGAAATAGCTTGAGAAATAAAGAGGATGGCGATATATAGGGCCATGATAATAGCTGAGAGAACAAGCTTTTGTGTAGGGTTAAGTTTATTTTTCATCATTTCTCCTTAGTTGGGTAAAGTAAAAGAGTAGCGGTTCTACTCTTTTTAGGGGATTAGGTCTAGAGTTATTTTATAAGTCAATCTCTAAGACAATAGGTGTGTGGTCTTGGCGATCACCAGAGTCAATCATGTTTGATTTTATGACCTTATCGGCAATACGATTTGAAGTCAACCAGTAGTCAATTCTCCAGCCTGTATTATTAATTTTAGATGTTTTGCTACGTTGGGCCCACCATGTATAGGCACCTGTAACATCACCATTGAGGTGACGGTAAGTATCTGTAAAACCTTTATTGAGGAGATTAGTGAATCCAGCACGTTCTTCATCTGTAAAGCCTGGTGAACGACGATTACTTGAAGGGTTGGCCAAGTCGATTTCCTTGTGGGCAACGTTGTAATCACCAGTAGCAAGGACTGGTTTCTGAGCGTCCAATTCAGCTAGATAATCCGCATATTTTTCATCCCAGATTTGACGTTCGAGTAGACGTTTGAGCCCGTCACCAGCGTTTGGTGTGTAGACCTGTGTCACAAAGAAGGTGTCAAATTCGAGAGTTATGATGCGTCCTTCACAATCCATGGTTGAAGGTGCTCCGATTTCAGGATAAGTGATGACTGGTGTCAATTCTTTTTTATACAAGAACATGGTTCCAGCATAACCTTTACGGGCAGGTTCAACAGATGAACGCCAAGTAATGACATAGTCAGGGAAGTAGTCTTCTAAGATTTGCAAATGCTTTTTAGTTGGCCCTTTAGCAGATAATTTTGTCTCTTGAATAGCAATGATATCCGCATTTTCAGTGACCAAAGTATCGATAACGGCGCGTGATAATTGAGCACGCGCAGAGTCACCGGTAAGAGCAGCATTTAGGGAATCAATATTCCAAGAAATTAATTTCATATGTACAGTTTCCTTCTTTGAATTGTTTTTTTCTATTGTAGCAGAAAATAGGATGTCAGACGAGTTATGGGATTGATAAGTGAAGATAGGAGGACTATACTTAACCTAGATGAAGGTGACAATCAATGAAAAAAATAAATATGCATTTATGATTTGTTTTTGGTTTTCTTCTTTGTACAAATCATTCTTAGTGTTATGATTTGGTGGTTACAGGGGCTAGTGCTTCCTCTTGTCGTTTTTCCAGGGATGAGTTTCTTCTTCCTGATTTATCCAAGGTATCTCTTACACTACAACCTTAATCAGTCTCCTACTGATCATGGGTTTCCTGATTTCCTTCTTTTGACTGAATCTGTCTGCTCTTATAAGTCTTTAATCCCCCTGCTAAGAGTAAGTTCAGGGACGTAAGCCAAAAACTGATGAACTACAACTGGCTTATTAGTTTAGCCTTATTCAAGTCTCGAAACATTATAAGTATATCTATACACTCTTAGAATACCTCGTAGCAATCGTAGTAGCCATTAGTCTGACTCTTGAACTATAAAGAGACTAAGTCATCTTTCACAGTGGCTAGCTTGATATTCGCATCAACAGAGGATACTATCACTTCATCTAGTGAAAATAATAAGCCAAACGAATCTAGCAGTGCAAGTATTGATACACCTGATTCTAATCATGCCAAGGAAGCCTAGACTGAAAATCTGAGTTGGTCCAATGATAGGGCTAGTCAATCTGCTAGTTTGATTGTTTCTTGGGGAAAGTAGATGAATAAGTCTAGATACAAAGAAATTACAATGAATCCTCTTCTTTGCCTATCCGTTGGATGTAGGACAATGGTCTGTCTTTGGATGCAACCTATGGCTACAACTGGTAATAATAGCAATTCTGAGTATACCATTATTTCGGTTTATGAGAGATGGGGAAATGCTTCTGTTCACCACTGTTTCTTTACGACTAAAAAAAGACGAAACGCCCATTGTTCTTTACTCACCAACTACTAATAGTAGCGCGTGTATTATGTCAAAAAAACAGAAAACGCAGACCTTAAATCAGGGGATGCAGATATTGTAAACAATTAAAAACTAGAAATTTAGCTGGATTTCTAGTTTTTAATTTGAAGATAAGTCAAGCTGTAATCAGTTCTTTTACAGTCATTCGTTCTTATGTTACCTTCTTGGCTAACATGGTCGCAAATTGAAGGGCGATTGGATTGCCATGCTCATCTAAACGGTGAAGGTGACCAAGATTTTCATTGTACTTGATTAATTCCCAGTTACTATAGTAGTTTTTCAACTCGCCTTCTTCAAAAGTAAATGGGAAAGGCATGGTACAAGGGTGTTCTTCTGTATCCATAGCACAAACAATTAGGTTGTAACCACCAATGGCTGTACGCTCTTGCATATTTTGGATAATAGCTGGAATTTGATTAGGATCTAGGAACATGAAGACCACTGTTGAGAGGATGAAGTCAAAGGTTTCAGACTCAGGAAGAGCAGAAACATTGATATCGTAGTAGCCAGCTCTAACATTGTAACTTTCTTCATCAGCAATCATTTGGATACGTTGTGTGGCTTCATTGTTAATATCAACGGCAGTAACTTCGTGTCCAAGTGATGCTAAATAAAGAGCGTTACGACCATGGCCACAGCCTAAATCAAGGGTACGACCAGGTTTAATATGTCCAGACTGGACGGCTTCAAGAACCTCAGAGTGGGCTTTAGTATCATACTTTTTAGCCATGTAGTCCTCTGGCTTGCAGTAGAAGGAAAGATAGCATTCTAAATTATCTGAAGCAGCAGCGATTCGATGCCAAGATTGTGGTTCGACAAAAGGAATTTCTGTTTCAGGCGTGAAGAGGTGCTCTGCAGTAATCTCTCCCTGTTCATCTAATTCATAAAAGTGAAGAGTTCCTGATAGAATAGTCAGTTTAGCCCAGGTTCCAACCTTAGTGTTATGTTTTTGAGTCACCATTTCTGGGAGTGTTGTGGCTGTCCAGTTTGGAAGGCGTTTGTAGCAAACAAGTTGCTGATCTATTATCATATGTTGAGTTCCTTTTGATAGGTATGGCTCTATTATAGCAAAAGTATGGAAAAAGAAAAAAGCCTAGTCAAACTTGAACTGCACCCCAAAAGTTAGATAGAGAAAGTCTAACTTTTGGGGTGTTTTTATTATGAAATTGATTTATGAAGATAAAGTTCAAATATATGAACTGAGAAAGCTTCTAAAGCGACAGTTAATGGCTTAGAAGTCGAGTATGCTGAAGCAAAGGTGGCTTATGAAAAAAATCATAATAGTACTACCAAGAAATAGTCCTATAAGGAAGTTAGAGTTTGTCTCTAGTTTTTTGTAGAAAATTTAAATCTGTCAAGTTTTTTTCTTGACACATAAAAATGATATGGTATACTAGTTAAGGTAAAGAGGCAGTAAGTGCCTCCACCATAATAAAAAAACTAAAGAAAAGAGAAATTAAAATGGCAGTAAAAATCCGTTTGACTCGTATGGGTTCTAAGAAAAAACCTTTCTACCGTATTAACGTTGCAGACTCACGTGCTCCACGTGATGGACGTTTCATCGAAACAGTTGGTACTTACAACCCACTCGTTGAAGAAAACCAAGTAACACTTAAAGAAGAACGTGTTCTTGAGTGGTTGTCTAAAGGTGCACAACCTTCAGATACAGTTCGTAACATCCTTTCAAAAGAAGGCGTTATGAAAAAATTCCACGAATCAAAATTCTCAAAATAATTTTTTAGCCTATGGATACCATTGAAAATCTTATTATCGCTATCATTAACCCCTTAATTACTTCACCAGATCAGTTGACCATCAAGATTATTGACGGTCCTGAGTTTTTGGAGTACCATCTTGATCTTGCCCCATCCGATATTGGGCGTGTTATCGGGAAAAAGGGACGTACTATTAAGGCGATAAGAGCGATTGTTTATTCGGTACCTACTCAAGGTAAAAAAGTTCGTCTTGTTATTGACGAAAAAGAGAAAGCTTAAGAGGTGACCCTAGGGTTGCCTTTTTTATATTTTGGTTGTAGCTAGCAATCTTTGGTATAATAAGAGGGTTAAAGTGGTATTAGGCTCATAGAAAAACTAGTTTAATGGTTAGTTTAATGGCTAAGTCAAAGCATTAGCTTAAAAAGGAGCAATTATGATTTATCAAGAAGCATTGGATTGGATTCATGGTCAATTAAAATTTGGCATTAAACCTGGCTTGGAACGTATGGCCTGGATGCTTGAAGAACTAGGAAACCCACAGGACAATCTTAAGGCTGTGCATATTGTGGGAACAAATGGTAAGGGATCTACTGTCAATGCCTTACAAACGATTTTTTCTCAAGCCGGCTATGAAGTTGGAACATTTACCTCACCCTATATTATTGATTTCAAAGAACGCATTTCTATCAATGGTCAGATGATTTCAGAAGAGAATCTACTTGGCTTGGTTGAGCGTGTTAAGCCGGTGGTTGAACGTCTCCCAAAAGAGACAGAGCACGAAAATGCGACAGAGTTTGAGATTATCACAGTCTTGATGTTCCTCTACTTTGGGCAAGTCCATCCTGTTGATATTGCTTTTATTGAAGCTGGAATGGGTGGCCTGCATGATTCTACCAATCTATTTAGTCCTCTAGCGGTCATCTGTCCATCGATTGGCTTAGATCATCAGGCGGTCTTGGGCAATACTCATGCTGAAATTGCTACAGAAAAGGCTGGTGTTTTAAAAAATGGAGCATCTTTTATTTATGCGACTGACCGTACTGACGTTCGAGATGTTTTTAAACAGAAGGCGAATGAAGAAGGTTCTAAGACCTATGAGTTGGGTAAAGATTTCACCGCTGAAGGGTCTAGCCATTCCTTTGATTTTATTTACAAGGAGCAGAGGTTGGAGGGTATAGCCTTGGCTATGGCTGGTCAACATCAGGTGGCAAATGCTAGTTTGGCTATCATGGCTAGTCTTTTGCTTCAAAAGGATTATCCTAAAGTAACTCCTGAACTCATAAAGGATGCACTGGCTCATGCTAGTTGGTTAGGTCGGACAGAGTTCTTGATGCCTAATCTTATGATAGATGGTGCTCATAATAACGAAAGTGTTAAGGTCTTAATTGATTTGTTAAGGTCAGAGTATGCGGATAAGGATATCGAATTGCTTTTCGCAGCTATTGATACTAAGCCTATTGATAGTATGTTGGCTCAGTTAGAGTCAGTCGGTGATTTGACAGTAACAAGCTTTGAGTATCCAAATAGTGTAAAATTGGACAAGTACCCAGTTACTTATAAACAAGTGTCAGACTTCCAGACATGGATTGAGGAACACGTGACTGCTAATGATGATAAACTTTATGTAATTACAGGATCTCTTTATTTTATTTCTCAAGTTCGAAAATGGATTTTAGAGCAGGAAAGAGCTGTTTAAGACTTGAAGGATAAGAATTAGGGGCGTATAATACTTCATGTGTTTTAAAAGTAAGGAGAAAAAATGTTACAACGTCTGAAAAACTTTTTAATAGGTGAACCCTTGACCCATGATAATAGCAGTGATGATCACTTATTATCTAAGGTTCAGGCATTAGCTATGTTGTCGAGTGATGCTCTATCATCTATCGCATACGGCCCTGAGCAAGTCGCATTGGTCTTAATGGCTGTATCAAGCGCTGCTATTTGGTGGTCTATCCCAATTGGGATTTTGGTTTTAGTCCTTTTGATTAGCCTTACCATTTCTTACAGACAGGTAATTAAGGCCTATCCACAAGGTGGTGGAGCCTACATGGTAACTTCGGAAAATCTGTCACCTAAATTTGGTTTGATAGCTGGAGGTAGCCTCCTAGTCGACTATATGTTGACAGTTTCCGTTTCAGTTGCCGCAGGTGCAGATGCCATTACCTCAGCCATTCCATTACTTCACCCCTATAATCTTCAAATCTCAATAATTTTGGTGCTTTTTTTAATGGTGTTGAACCTCAGGGGAATGCGTGAGTCGGCAAAGTCTTTGATGGTTCCTGTTTATCTCTTTATTGCCTCAACGTTGTTCCTATTAGGATATGGTTTCTTACAGATCTTAACGGGGCATATGCCTTATGCGGCTACGGCGCATTTAGGCCAACCGATTACAGGTGTGTCAGTGATTCTTATTTTAAGGGCCTTTACTTCAGGTTCGGCTTCATTGACAGGGGTGGAAGCTATCTCTAATGCAGTGCCTTTCTTTAAGAAACCTAAGTCTAAGAATGCGGCATCAACCCTCTTTATCATGTCAAGTATTTTGGGAATTATGTTTGCTGGAATTACCTTTCTTAACTGGTGGACTGGTATTACACCTCATTCAGGTGTGACAATGTTGGCGCAACTGGCTAGGGAAATTCTTGGTGATTCATGGTTTGGCAGTATCTTATTTTATATTTTTCAGTTCTCAACTGCCATGATTCTTGCAGTGGCAGCAAATACTGGTTTTTCAGCCTTTCCGATGTTGTCCTTTAACATGGCTAAGAATAAATACATGCCTCATATCTATCTTGAAAAAGGTGCACGTATGGCCTACTCTAACGGTATCTTGACGCTGGCTATTGGGGCCATTACTCTCTTATTCATTTTCCGAGGAAATACGGAACGTTTGATTCCGCTTTATACAATAGGGGTGTTTGTTCCTTTTGCACTTTCTCAAACAGGTATGGTTGTTCATTGGAGTCGTGAATATGGCAAGGATTTCTGGAAGCATTCTTTAGCTAATATTTTAGGTGCCTTAATTTGTTACGGTATTGTTCTCATTCTCATTCTCTTCCGTTTAGGGGATATTTGGCCATTCTTCCCAATTATTGCTATTTTGATGTGGATGTTTCTTAAGATTAAGAAACATTACGATGGGGTTGCTCAACAGTTGCGTATTGATGGCCCAATCAAAGAACATCATTTTCAAGGTAACATTGTCCTTATCTTGGTGGGAAATGTTACAAAGGCTAATATTGGTGCCATTTCTTATGCACGTTCTATTGGTGATAAGGTTATTGCTATGCACGTGTCTACTAAAGATACAGAGAATAAGGATAAGGAAATCGAACAAGAGTTTAAAAAATATTTCCCAGAAATCGAGATGGTTCATATCCAATCACCTTACAGCTCAATTACACAGTCAACTATTCAATATGTAGACGAAGTGGCTACTCAGGCTGATAAGGATAATGCGACTCTGACTGTTTTGATTCCACAGTTTGTTCCGAAAAAATCATGGCAAAATATACTTCACAACCAGACGAGTTTACGATTGAAATATTATCTCAAATGGCGTGAAAATATTGTCATTTCATCATATTCTTACCACTTAAAAGATTAAATAAAGACAAGCGAAAACGGTTCTCATGTGACGGGGAGTTTTCGCTTTTTTTGTTAGAATTCAGCTAGACAATTTTATTTTTTGCAAGAAAAATCAAGCAAAATGAGTTATAATAGATAGTATTATAAGGTTTCAAGAGGACATTATGGAAAATCAAGAAAAAGTAGAACAAGCAGTCTATCAATTATTGGAAGCTTTGGGTGAGAATCCTGAGCGTGAAGGTCTTTTGGATACGCCAAAACGTGTGGCTAAGATGTATGCTGAGATGTTTTCAGGTTTAAATGAAGACCCGAAAGATCAGTTTACAGCGGTTTTTTCAGAAGTTCATGATGAAGTTGTACTTGTTAAGGATATTCCTTTTTACTCTATGTGTGAGCATCACTTGGTTCCTTTTTATGGCATGGCTCATGTAGCCTATTTGCCAAGTGGGGATAAGGTGACAGGACTATCAAAATTGGCACGTGCTGTTGAAGTGGCAGCCCGTCGTCCACAATTGCAAGAACGTCTCACAGATCAAGTCGCTACAGCGCTTGAAGAAGCCCTTAATCCTCGAGGGGTCTTTGTTATGGTGGAAGCTGAGCACATGTGTATGACTATGCGTGGTATTAAAAAACCAGGAAGTAAGACCATCACAACGGTTGCTAAAGGTATCTATAAAGAAGACCGTGAAGAACGTAAGGAAATTCTTTCTTTGATGCGTGATTTTTAGGAGTTAATAGGAGTTAATAGGAGTTAATAGGAGTTAATAGGAGTTAAAATGTTTATTGGTAAACATGAAATTGCAGGTAAGGCCTGCATTATGGGAATCTTGAATGTTACCCCAGACTCTTTCTCAGACGGTGGGGATTTTGACACAATTGAAGATGCATTAGCCCAGGTTGAGCGTATGATTTCCCAAGGGGCTAGCATTATCGATGTAGGTGGTGAATCTACAAGACCTGGAGCGGAATTTGTAACCGAGGAAGAAGAGATTGCTCGTATAGTGCCAATTATACAAGCTATTAAGGAAAAATATGATGTTCTTATCAGTATTGATACTTACAAGACAGCCACTGCCAGAGCTGCTCTTGAAGCAGGTGCAGATATTCTTAATGATGTCTGGGCAGGACTTTATGATGGTCAGATGCTAGCCTTATCAGCTGAAAAAAATGTACCGATTATCCTCATGCATAATCAAAAAGAAGAAAAATACAATGATGTCACAGAGAATGTCTGTACTTTCCTTAGTCAACGTACGCAAGCTGCCTTGGAAGCAGGTGTAGCTAAAGAAAATATTTGGATTGATCCTGGCTTTGGTTTTGCCAAGAATGTTCAACACAATATTGACCTGCTTAGGGGCTTGGACAAAGTTGTTGGACTTGGGTATCCTGTTCTTTTTGGGATTTCTCGTAAGCGTGTTGTGGATTTTCTCCTAGGTGGAAATATTCCTGCCAAGGACCGTGATCAAGGGACAGCTGCTTTATCTGCTTATGCTGTTAGCAAAGGATGTCAGATTGTCCGTGTCCATAATGTTGAAGCCAATCGTGATGTCGTTAAGACTATCTCAGGAATTTTATGAAATTAAAAAAAGCTCAAATCGAGCTTTTTTCTTAGTCTTGAATTGTCCAAACGCTGACAGATTTTTCAGAGACTGGGAAGTCTCCCCACCCGTCTTCGTCAATTGTTACAGTATCAGAGCAGTTTCCAAGAATATCATAGAAAGTTTGTCCAGCCCAGTCACTTCCAATTTCCATAGATTTGTTGTTGGCAGCATCATTAGAAATGGTTACAGCTAATGGAGTACAGTCTTCATTACCAGAGCGTGTCCATCCAATACAGTTAGGGTCGTCAAAGTAGTCTGTTTGCTCTCCATAAGCCAAATCTTTACGAGCGTAGAGTAAGGTGTCTAGGACCTCTTTGAAACTTTCTTGAGCAAACTCACCATCAATGCCATAGTAGTCACCATAAAATAGGCAAGGAAGGCCGTCTTTACGAAGAAGGATGAGGGCATAGGCAGATGGTTTAAACCATTCTTCAACAGTAGATTCCAATGCTTGTCCACGTTGGGTGTCATGGTTCTCTACGAAGGTTACCGCATGCTCAGGGTGATTTTTGACCAATGTTTGTTCGAAAATAGTCGTCAAATCGTAATCTGCTCCTTTGAGGCTGGCATCATATAAATTGTAATGAAGGCGAACATCCACAAGATCAAAGCGGTTTTCAGTTTTTTCGAGATAAGTATTATTATCCTCTTCCTTGGCATTCCAAAATTCACCAAAAACATAGAAATCTTGACCTTGTTTTTCTTTGACATCGCGAATAAAATTACGCATAAAGAAATAATCAATGTGCTTGATGGCATCCATTCGGAAACCTTGGACACCAGTTGTTTCGACGAACCAGTCAGCCCATTCGTAAATATTTTCTATAACTTCAGGATGCCTATAATCTAGGTTGGCAAACATAAGGTAGTCAAAGTTACCATTTTCATTGTCAACCAAGTCATTATGTGCCCAGCCTTTGTTGTCACCTTGGATAAGATAGATACCTTTTTTATTTCTTTTGGCATCGAAGTCAGTCCCATTAAAGTGGTACCAGTGCCATTCAAAGTCGTTGTAAGCTTTCTGACGTCCGTCAAAAGTGAAATGAGTCCAACCCTCGATTTCAAACGGTTCGCTGATTACTTTGGTACGGTCCTCAGGGTCAACTTCTACCACATAAAAGGTTTCAAGTTTATCCGCGGCTGCCTTGTGGTTGAGCACAACATCGGCCATAGGGATGATACCAACATTTTTGAGTTGGTTGATGGCATTAAGGTATTCTTCCTTGAGACCATATTTGGTGCGTATGGTTCCTTTTTGGTCGAATTCCCCAAGGTCAAAGAGGTCATAGACTCCGTAACCAACATCATCTTTGTTAGTAGCTTTGAAAGCAGGTGGCATCCAAACATGGCTGATGCCAAGGTCTGCTAGATGTTGGGCATCTTCAGCTAAGTTGTTCCAATGTTGGCCGTCACTTGGGAGATACCATTCAAAGTATTGCATTGCAGTTTGATTTGTCATAGTTTTTTCCTTATTAGTTGACATAGTCTTGGTTTAGATATCAGGGAGTTTTTAAACTTCTGTGCCTTTATTTTACCAAATCAGAAGAATTACGCAATCGATTGTATGGCCGAAAAACAATAACTTCAGATTTGTCTAAAATATCATACTAATTAGAGCCCAACTTTTCAACTTTTTTGTGTTAGAATAAAGATGAGTTTAGTCGTCTTAAGGAGAAAATATGGATAAAATTATTTTAAATGGTTGCCGTTTTTATGGCTATCACGGGGCTTTTGTTGAGGAGCAAACCCTAGGGCAAGTTTTTGTGGTAGATCTGGAGTTGGCTGTTGATTTGACCAGGGCTTCACAAAGTGACAATCTAGCAGATACGGTTCATTATGGTTTAGTTTTTGAAGCCGTACAGAGACAGGTGGAAGAAGAAAAGTATATTTTGATTGAGCGTTTAGCTGGTGCTATTTGTGAGGACTTGTTTGATCAATTTGTGCCAATCCAATCTATTAAAATTCGAATTACTAAAGAAAATCCACCAATTAATGGGCACTATAGAAGTGTTGGAATTGAATTGGAGCGTAGTCGATGACAAAAGTTTATTTAAGTTTGGGATCTAATATGGGAAATCGTCAAGACTATCTTAAAAAAGCGGTGGAGTCATTGGATCGCTTGCTTGAGACGGAAGTTAAAGCAGTGTCCTCTTATTATGAGACGGCTGCTTGGGGATTAACTGACCAGGCTGATTTTTTGAATCTCGCTTTAGCACTTGACACTCAGTTGCCGGCTGAAAGCTTGCTGAGTGCTTGTCAGGCAATTGAGAAAGATTTAGACCGCGTTCGCCATGAGCATTGGGGCCCTCGAACTGTGGATATTGATATTCTTTTATATGGGCAGGAAATCTGGAGGACTGAGCACCTTAAAGTGCCTCATCCTCTCATGACTCAAAGGGCCTTTGTTTTGGTTCCTCTGCTAGAAATTGCCGAGAATTTAGTTGAGCCTCAAACTGGTCAAGCCTACAAAAAATATTTGAGTCAAATAGACACTAGTGATGTCCGCAAATTGGAGCAAGTGGACTAGTTTTTACTAAAATTCCTTGTCGTCAAGATAGGGATTTTTTGCTATAATTAATTTTGGCTTTTTGTGGTATTTTTCTTTTAATTGTTAGGGAAAATACTAACTCATTTTTAGGTTGTGATAGTAATAAGGGGGAATTTTTCACAATACCTACAAAGAAATAAATGTATAGAAAAAAGTATGGGAATTAACATGTTAGATGAACTTAAAGAAGATTTAGTTGGGATTGATATTCGTTTCGACGAACCCTTAAAACGTTATACTTACACCAAGGTTGGAGGTCCAGCGGATTATTTGGCCTTTCCACGTAACCGATATGAGCTTTTTCGTATTGTCAAATTTGCCAACAAGCACAACATTCCATGGATGGTGCTTGGTAATGCCAGTAATTTGATTGTTCGTGACGGTGGTATCCGAGGTTTTGTGATTATGTTTGACAAGCTTAATGGTATCGCTGTTAATGGTTATCAAGTTGAAGCAGAAGCAGGAGCTAATTTGATTGCAACAACCAAGGTGGCTTGTTTCCATAGTTTGACCGGTTTTGAATTTGCGGCGGGAATTCCAGGTAGTATTGGTGGTGCTGTCTTTATGAATGCGGGTGCCTATGGTGGCGAGATTGCACATATCTTGGTTTCTGCTCAGGTTCTTACAAAAGATGGTGATATTCGTACGATTGATGCAAGAGATATGCGTTTTGGTTATCGTCGTTCGGTGCTCCAAGAAACAGGTGAAGTGGTTATTTCAGCAAAATTTAACCTCAAACCAGGAGACTACGAACAAATCAAACATGAGATGAACCGCCTTAATCACTTACGAGAACTTAAACAACCTCTCGAATACCCATCATGTGGTTCGGTCTTCAAACGTCCGCCAGGTCATTTTGCAGGTCAGCTTATTATGGAAGCTAACCTCGAGGGACATCGTATCGGTGGTGTTGAGGTTTCAACCAAGCACGCTGGTTTCATGGTCAATGTCGATCAAGGAACAGCGAAAGACTATGAAGATCTTATTGCAGATGTTATCGCTAAGGTTAAGGAAAATTCGGGTGTTACACTAGAGCCTGAAGTTCGCATCATTGGCGACAAATTAAATTAATAATACTAACCCTATTTTTGATATCCATGGAGGATTTATGACAATTGACTAATCCGATTATTGCCTTTCAAAACGTCTCGAAAGTATTTGAAGACAGTGGCACACAAGTTTTAAAAGACATCAACTTTGAACTGGAAGAAGGTAAGTTCTATACCCTGCTTGGGGCTTCTGGTTCTGGTAAATCAACTATCTTGAACATCATTGCTGGTCTCTTAGATGCGACCAGTGGTGACGTTCTTTTGGATGGAAAGCGTATTAATGATATCCCTATCAATAAAAGGGATGTTCACACCGTTTTCCAATCTTATGCCCTCTTTCCACACATGAATGTCTTTGACAATGTGGCTTTTGCGCTTAAGTTAAAAAAAGTGCCTAAGAAGGAAATTGAAGAGCGTGTAAAAGAAGCATTGAAAATGGTTCAACTAGATGGTTATCAAAAGCGCTCGATTCAAAAATTATCGGGTGGTCAACGCCAACGTGTAGCTATTGCCCGTGCGATTATCAATCAGCCACGTGTGGTCCTTTTGGATGAGCCCTTGTCAGCACTGGATTTGAAGTTACGTACTGAAATGCAATACGAGTTGCGTGAACTACAGAAACGTCTAGGGATTACTTTTGTCTTTGTCACCCACGACCAGGAAGAAGCCTTGGCCATGTCAGACTGGATTTTTGTTATGAACGATGGTGAAATTGTTCAATCAGGAACGCCTGTTGATATCTATGACGAGCCTATCAACCATTTCGTTGCAACCTTTATCGGAGAATCTAATATCCTACCAGGAGTCATGATTGAGGACTATTTGGTCGAGTTCAACGGAAAACGTTTCGAATCTGTTGATGGAGGAATGCGTCCAAATGAACCTGTCGAAGTGGTTATCCGTCCTGAAGATTTACAAATCACGCTTCCTGAGGAAGGTAAGCTTCAGGTTCGTGTAGAAACACAGCTTTTCCGTGGGGTCCACTATGAAATCATTGCCTATGATAATCTTGGCAATGAATGGATGATTCATTCAACCCGTAAGGCGATTGAGGGTGAGATTATTGGCCTTGATTTTACGCCTGAAGATATTCATATCATGCGTCTTAATGAGACAGAGGAAGAATTCGATGCTCGTATTGAAGAATATGTGGAAATGGAAGAGCCTGAGGATGGCTTGATTCATGCCATTGAGGAGGAGCGTCATGAAGAAAACAGCTAGCCTATTCTCGGTACCATACCTTCTTTGGCTTCTACTTTTCGTAGTTGCTCCAGTACTCATGCTGCTCTACCAGTCATTTTTTGACATCAGTGGCAATTTTACTTTGGACAACTATGGAACCTTCTTTTCCAGTTGGACTTACTTGAGGATGAGCTTTAACTCGGTCCTTTATGCGGCCATCATAACCTTAGTGACACTCCTCATCTCTTATCCGACCGCATATCTCCTAACCAGACTGAAGCATAAACAACTTTGGTTGATGTTAGTTATTTTACCAACCTGGGTCAACCTTCTTCTAAAAGCTTATGCCTTTATGGGGATTTTTGGCCAACAAGGTGGAATTAACGCCTTTCTTGGTTTCTTTGGGATTGCTCCCATGCAAATTCTCTTTACAGATTTTTCTTTCATTTTTGTAGCCAGTTATATTGAAATTCCATTTATGATTCTACCGATTTTTAATGCTCTGGATGATTTGGATGAAAATATTGTCAATGCAAGTAAGGATTTAGGAGCTAATGATTGGCAGACCTTTACCAAGATTATCTTTCCTTTGTCGCTTAATGGGGTACGCTCGGGTGTACAATCGGTCTTCATTCCTAGTCTTAGCCTCTTCATGCTAACACGTTTGATTGGTGGGAACCGAGTTATTACACTAGGAACGGCTATCGAACAGCATTTCCTCACAACACAAAACTGGGGAATGGGTGCGACCATTGGTGTTGTGCTTATTGTTACTATGATTGCAATCATGTGGTTAACAAAGGAGAGACGTCAATGAAAAAATTTGCAAATCTCTATTTAGCTCTAGTCTTTGTTATCATCTACCTGCCAATCTTTTATCTAATCGCCTTTTCTTTCAATAGTGGTGGCGATATGAATAGTTTCACAGGATTTACTCTTGATAACTATCAGAGCATGTTTTCAGATAGTCGACTCATGTTGATTTTAGTTCAAACCTTCTTTTTAGCTTTTCTTAGTGCCCTCTTGGCGACGATTATTGGTACCTTTGGGTCAATTTTTATCTATGAGAGCAAGCAGAAGCAGCAGACTGGAATCTTATCCCTAAATAACGTGCTAATGGTTGCACCGGACGTTATGATTGGTGCGAGTTTCTTGATTCTCTTTACCTGGATTGGTTTCCAACTTGGCTTTGTATCGGTTTTGTTGAGTCACATTGCCTTCTCAATCCCAATCGTGGTTCTCATGGTTTTGCCGCGCCTCAAGGAAATGAATCGAGACATGGTGAATGCAGCTTATGACCTGGGTGCGACCCAATGGCAGATGTTACGCGAGGTCATGTTGCCATACTTGACACCTGGGATTATCGCTGGTTATTTTATGGCCTTTACCTATTCTTTGGATGACTTCGCAGTAACCTTCTTTGTAACGGGTAATGGTTTTTCAACACTTGCTGTGGAAGTTTACTCACGTGCTCGTAAAGGGATTTCCTTGGAAATCAATGCCCTATCAACGGTTGTCTTTCTCTTCTCTATTCTTCTAGTCATTGGATATTATATGATTACCCAGGAGAGAAAGGAGGAGCATGATGCGTAAACTCTATCAATTTCTGTCAGGGATTTTAGCAATTATTTTCTTCCTTTGGGGAATTTCTGCCTACATGCAAAGTCGCACCGGAAGTGCTTCGGACAAACTGGTTATTTATAATTGGGGTGACTACATTGACCCTGATCTCTTGACCAAGTTCACTAAAGAGACAGGAATAAAAGTCCAGTATGAAACCTTTGATTCTAACGAAGCTATGTATACTAAAATTAAGCAAGGTGGTACGACTTACGACATCGCTGTACCTTCGGACTACACCATTGATAAGATGGTCAAGGAAGACCTTTTGGTGAAGTTGGATAAATCTAAAATCCATGGCTTCGATCAGATTGGCTCAAGCTTTAAGGGTCTTAGTTTCGATCCCAATAATGACTATTCTATTCCTTATTTCTGGGGGACAGTCGGAATTGTCTATAATACGAAATTGGTGAAAAAAGCACCTCAGCACTGGAATGATCTTTGGTCACCTGAATACAGAAACCAGATTATGATGGTTGATGGTGCGCGTGAAGTCATTGGTTTTTCTCTCAATAGCTTGGGTTACAGTTTGAATACCAAGAACATGACGGAATTGCGTCTGGCTGAAACTAAACTTAATAGCCTTACACCGAATATTAAGGCTATTGTGGGTGATGAGATGAAGGGCTACATGATTCAAGGTGATGCAGCTATTGGAGTAACCTTCTCAGGGGAAGCCAGTGAGATGCTTGATAAAAATGAAGATCTTCGTTATGTTGTTCCATCTGAAGGCTCAAATCTGTGGTTTGATAATCTGGTCATTCCTAAAACAGTGAAGCATGAAAAAGAAGCTTATGCTTTTATCAACTTCATGCTTAAACCGGAAAATGCAGCGCAAAACGCTGAATATATCGGCTATGCCACACCTAACGAGGCAGCTAAAACCTTACTTCCAAAGAGTATTACTAATGATAAAGCCTTTTACCCATCAGAATCAACCATCAAAAACCTTGAAGTCTATAATAACTTAGGTAAAAAATGGCTTGGGATTTATAATGACATTTACCTTCAAGATAAGATGTATCGTAAATAAAAAGTTTCCTTTTGGACCGTTGGGTTTTAAGCTTAGTCACAAAATACAAGAGGCTGAAACGCTAGTGTTTCAGCCTCTTGTATGATTGTCAAAGCTCTTGAAAAAGATATACTATTTTTCTTGAATAGTTGTATTACTGTGCTATAATAAAGCAAAGAAATCTTTAATGTTTATTTTGGATGACTTAACATGCAGGCAGCATTTCTCTTTTTACTGATTTTATTCTTGATTATCTTGGGAATTCTCATCAGTATGCTTTATGTCGTACGTCAACAGTCAGTAGCCAGTCAGTAGCCAGTCAGTAGCCATCGTTGAACGTTTTGGACGCTATCAAAAAATCGCAACGAGTGGTATTCATATGCGTTTGCCATTCGGTATCGATAAAATTGCAGCTCGTATTCAACTACGTTTGCTTCAAAGTGAGATTGTGGTTGAAACCAAAACAAAGGACAATGTCTTTGTTATGATGAATGTGGCTACTCAGTATCGTGTAAATGAACAAAATGTTACAGATGCTTACTATAAACTCATGTGACCAGAGGCTCAAATTAAATCATACATTGAGGATGCCCTTCGTTCATCAGTTCCTAAATTGACGCTTGATGAGCTTTTTGAGAAGAAAGATGAAATCGCTCTTGAGGTTCAACATCAAGTAGCCGAAGAAATGACAGCTTATGGATACATCATTGTTAAGACCTTGATTACCAAGGTTGAGCCAGATGCTGAAGTTAAGCAGTCTATGAACGAAATTAATGCTGCTCAACGTAAGCGTGTAGCAGCCCAAGAATTGGCAGAAGCTGATAAAATTAAGATTGTCACAGCTGCCGAAGCCGAAGCCGAAAAAGACCGTCTTCATGGTGTTGGTATTGCCCAACAACGTAAAGCCATCGTTGATGGTTTAGCTGAATCTATTGCAGAACTTAAAGAAGCCAATGTTGGTATGTCTGAGGAACAGATTATGTCTATCCTCTTGACCAACCAATATCTAGATACCCTTAATACTTTTGCGGATAAAGGTAATCAAACTTTATTCTTGCCAAATAATCCAAATGGCGTGGATGATATTCATACCCAAATTTTGTCATCCTTAAAGGTCGATAATAAAAAATAAATAAAAAAGGAGCCAGAGTTGAGATAATCTGACTTCTTTTTCATTATTTTTCCAAGAACTGAGCTAAACGGATGACCTCGATTTTATAGCCATCTGGATCAGTAATAAAGTAGTACATTTTTGGTTTACCAGGTAGACCTGAGAGATCAGTAACATTATAGCCAGCCTCTTTGTGGGCTTGGTGTGTGGCCTCTAGGTCATCAACACCAACAGCGATGTGTCCATAACCATTCCCAAGATCATAAACTTCATGATCGTAGTTGTATGTCAATTCCAACTCGTAATCAGGATCATCTTCTAGTTGCATGTAGACAAGAGTGAACTTATATTCTGGGAAATCGTTACGACGGACTTCCTTAAAACCAAGCGCTTCTTGATAAAATTGTAGTGAAGCTTCTAGGTCTTTAACACGGACACAAGTGTGTAGAAATTTAGTCATGTGAGAGACTCCTTTTATCTAGTTTTCTAAAACCATGATAGCATTTTGATAGCGTTTTTTCTAGTTTTAGCAATTGATTTTGGAGGGACTCAGGTAAAGTCTGCTCTTGTTTCAGAGGATCTTGTCCTCGAAAAGAGTTTGCCAACGCAATCATCCCCTCAGACCTTGGATAAGGCTCTCGATGTTATTGATCATTTAGTAACTTCGGTTGAAGTAGCTTTATCAGGCAGTGCAATTAGTGTTCCTGAAACTGTTGATACGGAAGGAGGGTGTGATTTATCACGGCGGTTTGTTGAGATTCTTTCATGGTTTTCGTGTCAAAGAAACCCTGCAAGCTAAGTATCATTTTCCAGTAGCTGCGCATAATGACGGTAAAGCAGCAGCCTTGGCTGAACTAGCCACAGGTCATTTGAAAGGAGTGACTAACGGTGCTGCTCTTGTTTTAGGGTCAGGCCTTGGTGGAGGTATAATAATCAATGGTAAACTTTTTCAGGGAAGCCATTTCCAGGCAGGAGAGTTGACCTTTCTCCTTCCTCTTCAAATGGAAAAACTTGATCCTTCATTGATGCAAGGAACAACTCTTTCAGCTATTGGTTTGATTACTAAAGTTAATGAAATTTTAGCTAGACTTGATTTAAAAGATGGTTTGCTAGCCTTTAAGGCAATTAATGCTAAAAAGGAAGCAGTTTATCCAATCTTTGAGACCTATTGTCGAAACCTAGCTATTACTATATTGAATCTTCAAACTATCTTTGATATGGAAACCTTTGTTCTTGGAGGTGGTATTTCAGCTCAGTCTATTCTGATAGAAGAAGTCAACCGCCAGTTTGATAAGGTTCACCATGAGATTGATTTTATCGGTAAAATTATTAAACGTCCAAAGATTGTAGCCTGTCATCATCATAATGGAACAAATCTAATCGGTGCTGCCTATTTTCTTAAGCAAGGATAACGGATAGTAAATCTGATTACTTGCAAAAATATACATAAAATACCTAACTTTTTTGTGACGAACGGGCAATTCCGTTCGTTTTTTACTATTAACACTTTACAATATTCAGAAAATTCGCTATAATAGGCCCATTAAAATTTTGGAGGTGTCTTTATGACAATTTATAATTTCTCAGCAGGACCTGCTACATTACCAAAACCTGTGCTCGAAAAAGCACAAGCTGAATTGCTTAACTATCAAGATTCCGGTATGTCCGTGCTAGAAATGTCCCACCGTTCTCCAGAATTTGACAAAATCATTAAAGATGCGGAAGCGACACTTCGCGAGCTTATGGCCATTCCTGATAACTATAAGGTTATTTTCTTGCAAGGGGGCGCTTCAACGCAATTCACAATGGTTCCACTGAACCTTGCTCAAGGTAAGAAAGCTTACTACCTTGTAGGTGGTTCATGGGGTAAAAAAGCCTATACTGAAGCTGTCAAGCTTTCAAAAACTATTCCTTTTGAACCAATTCTTTTGGCGTCATCTGAGGATACTGTTTACGATCATATCCCAAGTTTTGATCCTTCAACGATTGATCCAGAAGCTGCTTATGTTCACTTGACTACCAATAATACAATTGAGGGAACATCTATCTATGATTTGCCTGATACTAATGGTGTGCCAATTGTAGCAGATATGTCTTCAAATATCTTAGCAGCTCGCTATAATGTTGAGGATTTTGCTCTTATCTATGCTGGTGCTCAGAAAAATATTGGACCTGCGGGTGTGACGGTGGTTATCGTCCGTGAAGACTTCCTTAACGACCAACCACAATTGTCTGCCATGTTGGACTACCGTATTCAAGCTGAAGCAGGATCACTCTACAATACACCACCATGTTTCAATATCTATATTTCAAAACTCGTTTTTGACTGGGTAAAAAATGAGATTGGTGGCGTAGATAAGATGGCGGAAATTCAACGTGAAAAATCAGGTCTTCTTTATGACTATATCGAATCATCTGATTTCTACACCAATCCTGTTAAAGATGCCAAGGATCGTTCTGTCTGCAACATTCCATTTGTCACACCAAGTAAAGACTTGGATGCCAAATTTGTAGCAGAAGCAGATGCTCTTGGTTTCAAAAATATCAAGGGACACCGTTCAGTGGGTGGTATGCGTGCCAGTGTTTATAACGCCTTCCCGCGTCAAGGTGTGCTTGATTTGATTGACTTTATGAAGAAATTTGAAGATGAAAATAAATAATTAGGAAAGAGATGGAAATTAGACAAGCTTTCCCAAATGAAATTGGTGCTATCATGACCGTGATTGAGAGTGCTAGAATTGCTTTAGCGGAAGCTGGTAGTTCTCAATGGCAAGGGGCTGATGGTTATCCTACAGAAGAAATCATCTTTGATGATGTTCTTAAAGGACAGGCCTATGTCGGTATCATTGACGGTCAAATTGTTTCTTATGCTGCGGTGGTTACTGATGGAGAGCCCGCCTACGAAAAAATCTATGATGGAGATTGGAAGCATCATAATAAGCGCTATGTTACCTTTCATCGAATTGCCGTTTTAAGAGAATTTACGGGACAGAAAAATGCTCAAACCTTTATTCAAGGTCTTATTGAAGGAACTGACGCTCATGATTTTCGTTGCGACACGCATGAAAAGAATCTTGTCATGCAGCACATTTTGGAGAAACTTGGCTATGTCTATTGTGGTAAGGTTCCTATTGATGGTGAACGACTTGCCTATCAGAAAATCAAAACCAAGAGGGAGAAGGCTTTTTATCAAGAAGTTGATGAAGCTACTCACCACGGAATTCATTAATTTAAGAGGAATAAAATTATGGTATTTAGCGTAAAAACATATAATAATATTAACCAAATTGGTTTGAAGGAACTTGGAAATCATTTTCAAATTGATGGTGATTTAGCGGAAAATCCGGATGCTTACATTATTCGTAGTCAAAATCTCCATGATACAGTTTTCCCTGAAAATTTGAAAGCTATTGCGCGTGCTGGTGCTGGGACTAACAATATCCCAGTTGATAAAGCAACTGAAAAAGGAATTGTTGTCTTCAATACTCCAGGAGCTAATGCTAATGCAGTTAAAGAAGCTGTCTTAGCTTCTATCTTGCTTTCAGCACGTGATTATATTGCGGCCAATACTTGGGTTAACAAACTTAGCGGTGATGATGTGCCTAAACAAATCGAAGCAGGTAAGAAGCAGTTTGCGGGTAGCGAGATTGCAGGTAAGACACTGGGTGTTATTGGCTTGGGTGCCATTGGTGCGCGTATTGCTAACGATGCCTATCGTTTGGGAATGAAGGTCTATGGCTATGACCCATATGTTTCTATTGAAGCAGCTTGGAATATTTCTCACCACGTTAAACGTGTTTCTGATCTCAAAGAAATCTTTGAAAACTGTGATTATATCACTGTTCACGTTCCATTGACACCTGATACGAAAGGTACTTTCAATGCAGACGCCTTTAGCCTCATGCAAAAAGGAACAACAATCATCAACTTTGCCCGTGCAGAATTAGTAGAGAATGATGCGCTCTTTGATGCTTTGGAAACAGGTGTAGTAAAACGTTATATCACTGACTTCGGGACAGAAGAACTACTTAACAAGCCTAATGTGACAGTCTTCCCACACGTTGGTGGTTCAACGAGTGAAGCAGAGCTTAACTGTGCTATTATGGCTGCTCAGACCATCCGTCGCTTCATGGAAACAGGTGAAATTGTCAATTCTGTTAACTTCCCACGTGTACAACAGGTTTTGAGTGCTCCATATCGTATCACTTTGATTAATAAAAACGTGCCTAACATTGTAGCCCGTATTTCAACAGCGGTCTCTGATTTTAATATTAATATAGATAATATCATTAACCGTTCAAAGGGAGAGTATGCTTATACCCTTCTTGACCTTGATGAGACAGACAAGTCTAAGATTGATGAATTGGTCGCTAAGTTTGAGGCGAGCGATAACATCGTACGAGTACGTTTGATTAAAGGTAAATAATTCAGAAATAAGCTGACAGGAACAAGGCTTTCCTGTCTTTTTTGGAATAATTAAAATATGTTTTATCGTCAGTATTTTGTATCACCTATTGGTCGCCTGTCCTTGGTTGCAAGTGAGCAAGCCCTCTATGGTATGTGGTTAGAAGGACAAAATCATTTTAGGCTGGTTTTAAGGAAGAGGAGTTAGTAGACATCTCAAATCCTATTTTAGAAGTGACCAAGAAGTGGTTGCAGGCCTATTTTAAAGGTGAGAGTCCAAGTCCAGATGACCTTCCTTTAGCTGAACAAGGAACAGCTTTCCAACAAAGAGTTTGGTTGGCTTTAAGTGAAATACCTATGGGGCAAATCAGAACCTATGGTCAGATTGGTAAGGCAATCTCTTGTCAATCCGCACAGGCTGTAGGAACTGCTGTTAGTAAGAATCCCTGGCTGATTCTTATCCCTTGTCATCGTGTTTTGCCTAGTAGTGGTCACTTAGGAAATTATGCGGTAGGAGAGGATGTCAAGTGTTTCTTACTTCGTTTGGAAGGTCTTAGGTTTGACAATCCTTAGATAGATTGCTTATGCTAGAGAAAAGGAGAAAAACATGTACACTTTTTATGAATATCCAAAATGTAGCACTTGTCGTAAGGCAAAAGCTGAACTCAATCAATTAGGTCTCGAGGTCGAGTCTGTCAACATTAAGGAAAATCCACCCTCAGCTCAATTTTTAAAAGAGCTTCTAGAGGGGACAGATTTAGAGCTTAAGAAATTCTTTAATACGAGTGGACAATCCTACCGTTCTTTAGGATTGAAGGACAAACTTCCAACCTTATCACAAGATGAAGCCGTAAAACTCTTATCATCAGATGGTATGTTGATTAAACGTCCTATCTTGATTAAGGATGGAAAAGTTTTACAGGTTGGTTACCGTAGTCCTTACAAAGACTTAAATTTATAAATAATAAGCAAAAACTCTTGCCACAGTAAGTGGAAATATGATAAGATAGAAACAGTTGCCGCTATAGTTAAATGGTATAATAGAGCAATGGTAATGCTCCGTTCCGAGTTCAATTCTCGGTGGTGGCATCTGTGAATGAATCCAGCCTCGGGGTTGGATTTTTTATGTGTTAAGGAGTTGATTAGCGATTGCTGATTTTTCAAAAAAATCTACTGAAAACTCTTGAAATTCAAAATAAAAGGAGTAGACTAGTAGGTGATTAAACCTAGGAGGCGACTCGTGAAATACTACATTCAATTCATGTTGATTTGTTTGTTTGCTGTGATTGGTGAAGCTCTTTCAACCTTTTTTAAATTACCTGTACCTGGAAGTATCATTGGCTTATTCTTGCTTCTGATTGCTCTACAGCTTAAGTGGATTCGTCCACGTCATATCCATGCTGTAGCAGAGTTTTTAATAGTCAATATGACTATCCTTTTTTTGCCAGCAGGTGTCGGTATTATGGAACGATGGAATGCTATTTCGGCGAATATTGTTCCAATTATTTTGATTATTATGGGTGCCTTGGTTCTTAATATTGTAGTGATTGCCGTAGTTGTTGTCTATATCAAAAAGCACTTTGAAGGCGATTATGAGGAGGTTAATCATGGCTAATTTTTTTAACACACCCTTGTTTGGTTTAACTCTTTCAGTATTGGCTTACACACTGGGGCTTTCGCTTTATCGCCGTTTCCCTAATCCTTTGACAACGCCTCTTCTTGTGTCAACTGCCTTAATTATTGTCATTTTGCACTATACAGGCATTTCTTACAGGGATTACTATGTAGGTGGTTCTTATCTTAATAGTTTGATTATTCCTTCAACGGTTGCTCTAGCTGTCCCTTTTTATAAAAATCTCCACCTCATGCGTCATCACTGTAAGAGTATCTTAATTGGGTCAACAGTTGCCTGTATTCTTAACACTACTTATACCGCTTTGATTGCTAAGCTTTTTGGTATGGATTATTTCCTTGCTATCTCACTCTTTCCTAAGTCTGTAACGACTGCCATGGCTGTAGGGATTTCGGAAAAAATGCAGGGGATTACAACAGTGACTTTGGTCGTAGTTGTTATTACAGGAATCTTGACATCAGTTTTAGGACCTGTCTTTTTAAAGATGATTGGTATTAAAGATCCAGTTGCTATTGGTCTTTCCCTAGGAGGAACTGGGCATGCCGTTGGTACTGGAACTGCCTTCAGATATGGTCAGGTTGCAGGTGCCATGGGTGGTCTATCAATCGCTGTAACAGGGATTTTATATGTCTTTATTAGTCCTATTGTGGCTAGTTTAATTCTGAGATAAAAAATTAAGGTTTGGATAGGTTTTCCAAGCCTTTTTAGCTATGAAAAACAAGCAAAATCTGACCTTTTATGCTATAATTAAGATTATGAATTATGGAGATTATATCTGGGATTTAGGTGGTACCTTGTTGGATAATTACCAGATATCAACCCAAGCCTTTCTAGCGACTTTAGAACGGTTTGAGCGTACAGCAGAATTTCAAGCAGTCTATGATGCCCTTAAGGTGTCGACCAGTACGGCCATTGCCATGTTTGCGCCTGATATAACTGATTTTCGAACCCTCTATAAGCAGGAGGAAGCCAAGCATTTGCAAGAACCTGTGCTTTTTGAAGGTGCTAAGGATGCCCTCGCTAAGATTGTGGCTGAGGGTGGACGTAATTTCTTGGTTAGCCACCGCAATCACTTGGTGCTAGATATCCTTGATAGAGTAGAGATTGCTCATTATTTTACAGAGGTCGTAACTTCTGAAAATGGTTTTGCTAGAAAACCTAGTCCAGATAGTTTCCTTTATTTAATTAAAAAATACGATATTAAACATGGCTTGGTCATTGGTGACCGCCAGATAGACATAGAGGCTGGAGAAGCAGCGGGTTTGGATACCTTGCTAGTTGATGGCCATAAATCATTATTGGAGATTGTGACATAGATGACTGATGAATTAAAAAATCTTGAAGAAAAAGCGCAAGAATATGATGCCAGCCAGATTCAGGTCTTAGAGGGACTTGAAGCGGTACGTATGCGCCCAGGAATGTATATTGGATCGACCTCCAAAGAAGGCTTGCATCACTTGGTATGGGAGATTGTCGATAACTCAATTGATGAGGCCTTAGCAGGCTTCGCCTCGCATATCAAAGTTTTTATTGAACCGGATAATTCTATCACGGTTGTTGATGATGGTCGTGGTATCCCAGTCGATATTCAAGAAAAAACAGGTCGTCCTGCTGTTGAGACAGTATTTACAGTTCTTCATGCTGGTGGTAAATTCGGTGGAGGCGGTTATAAGGTCTCTGGTGGTTTGCACGGGGTTGGTTCTTCGGTCGTTAATGCCCTCTCAACTCAGCTTGATGTTAAGGTTTATAAAAACGGTCATATTCACTTCCAAGAGTATAAACGAGGAGTTGTGGTAGACGACTTAAGGATTATTGGTGAAACTGAAGAACATGGAACGACTGTTCACTTTATTCCAGATCCAGAAATTTTCCAAGAAACGACGGAGTTTGACTTTGGAAAGTTAGCTAAACGTTTCCAAGAGCTAGCTTTTCTGAACAAGGGTCTACGTATCTCTATTATAGATAAGCGTGAAGGTCTTGAACAAGAGAAACATTATCACTATGAGGGTGGAATCACATCTTATGTGAAGTACATCAATGAAAACAAAGACGTTATCTTTGATGAGCCTATCTACACATATGGTGAGATGGATGGTATTTCAGTCGAAGTTGCTATGCAGTATACGACCGGCTACCATGAAACGGTGATGAGTTTTGCCAATAATATCCACACTCATGAAGGTGGTACTCATGAACAAGGTTTCCGTACGGCTCTTACTCGTGTTATCAATGATTATGCACGTCAGAATAAGATTCTCAAAGAAAAAGATGATAATCTGACTGGTGATGATGTTCGTGAAGGCTTGACTGCTATCATCTCTGTCAAGCATCCCAACCCACAGTTTGAAGGGCAAACCAAGACCAAACTTGGAAACTCAGAAGTGGTTAAGATTACTAATCGTCTCTTCAGTGAAGCCTTAAGTCGCTTCCTCTTGGAAAATCCTGCTATTGCTAAAAAGATTGTTGAAAAAGATTTTTCTATTAAAACTTGTACAGATTTAAGCCTTTTAAATCTGATGGGGTATTTATTTTTAGCGGAAAAAGACTATTCTGTGTGTATACTTATTTTTGAGAAATACATTATGTTAGCCCAAGAAAGTGAAGATATAGAAAATGAACATATTGGATTACATCAATTAGCAATGATATACAGAGAACAGGGCGATTTTAATAAGGCTTTAAAGTTTATCCAAGATGAAGAGAAGATAATTGAAAAGCATTTTTCAAGTGATAATTTAAAGAAAGCTGTGAATAATTATGAACAAGGCTATGTGAGATTGAAATTAAACCAGCTTGATGAAGCTCTTAAATTTATGGTTCTGTCATTGGAACAATCTTTACGGACTGATGATGTGATTTCTCAAGCTTGTAGCTATAGAGGCTTAGGTGAAATTTATTTAGCTTTTGGCGATACTCAATTAGCTAAAATGCATTTCGAAAAAGCTATAGAAATTTTCAAAAGCGTTGATGAGTCTGAGGGAGTAAAAGAAATTGAAAAATTAATGACTTGAAAGAAAAATAGTTTAGTTCTATTCTGTCCAAAATGTTATAATTTATCAAAAGGACTTGGCTCTGTATTGTCCAGGGCTAAGTCCTTGTTTTTTGTATCGATTATTAAAAAAATTAGTAATAATATTTTGTAGCAATACTATCTTTTAGAAAAGAAATTTAATACTTTAAAGCAGAAGATTAGATTTAACATAATAATGATTAATGTTAGAATGGAATAAATGTAGAGTTGTAAACTAATTTGTAAAAGTTGATGAATCAATAGTGAACAATATAGTCCTGTTACAATTCCACTTAAAAGACCAGGCACATACTTTTTTAGATAAAGAGTTTGGATAATATGGATTATAATGTGATAGTTATATGCGATGATGATTGTTTGATAAATTGTAAAATCACCCACATAAAAACTATGGGCTAGAAAAGCTAAAAGAATTAGAAATTCCTCGAAGACGATTAGATTAAACTTAAAAGGTGAATAGAGTTCCTTGAAATTTTTAAATTTTGGATGTCCAACCATAGAGGACATGAAAGAGGGCATAAGAAGAATCTCTTCCATTTCGTGAATCATAAATAAGCTAGGAAAAAGTATGTAGAATGCCATTGGTTCCATATAATAACCTTCTTTATTAAAAGTATTCTTTATGCTTAATATTATATCAAGAAATGGAAGTTACTATGTAATATTGACACTTAAACATTACAAAAGCGAGTAATTTATCAGCTATTAGTGACACTACAGCGTGTATCGTTTATAATAGAAGAGATAGTAGAAATATTTATATTTCAAACTTAAGGAGGTAAGTATGCGAATCGGTATATTTACAGATACGTACTTTCCACAAGTGAGTGGAGTTGCGACTTCAATACGTGTATTAAAAGAGGATTTAGAAAGACAAGGACATAAAGTAATTATTTTTACAACAACGGATCCAAAGGTAACCGAACCAGAAGAGAATATTATTCGATTGGGTAGTATTCCGTTCTTTGCGTTTAAGGATCGTCGTGTGGCAATTCAAGGGTTAGGAAAGGCTTACCGGATTGCAAAAGAAAATCAATTGGATATCATCCATACGCAGACGGAGTTTAGTCTTGGACTGGCAGGTAAATTAATTGCTGCTATGTTGAAGATTCCAACGATTCATACGTACCATACAATGTATGAAAAATACTTACATTATATTGCAAAAGGAAAAGTGTTACGTCCAAGTCATGTGGCGTATATTTCGAAAGCATTTTGTAATCAAACAAGTGGAGTAGTTGCTCCGAGTCAAATGACAAAAGATAAGTTGATTGAATATGGAGTACTTCAGGAAGTTCGAGTGATTCCAACCGGAGTCGTTGTTCCTCCGCAAGAACCAGAAGTGGCTAGTATACTAAGAAGTGAGCTTGGCTATTCAGATGATGAAGTGGTGCTACTATCTCTTAGTCGTTTATCACAAGAAAAAAATATTGCGGCAGTAATTGCTGCATTACCAGCCATTGTGCAAAGTAAGCCAAATGTGCGCATATGTATTGCAGGTGGCGGACCTGAAAGAGAAAAATTGGAAGCACAAGTGGCAGAACTTGGCATGAACGATTTTGTTCAATTTGTGGGCGAAATCAAAAATGAAATGGTTTATAAGTACTATCAAATGGCGGACCTTTACGTGAATGCCTCTGAATCTGAAAGCCAAGGATTAACATACCTAGAGGCGCTTGTTAACCGCGTTCCTGTTATTGCTAAGAAGAACGATTACTTAAGCAGTCTTATTACAGCAGATGCTTTAGGAATGTTATTTGAAACAGATGCGGATATTGCGGATTGTGTCTTAGGTTATATAGAAAATCAATTAGGGAATGAAGCTGAAGTTTCAGCATTACAAGATCAATTATTAGCTGAAATCTCTTCTGAAACATTTGGCGAAAGAATTGTAGATTTCTATGAGGCTGCGATTAACGGCTATCAATGGAATCAAGAACATTCTCATAATATTATGAACCTCATGAAATTTTTACGATTATCTACGAACGAGTTAAAGGATGAAGAAAATGAAAATTAATACAGTAGGCTTTGTTGGAACTGGCGTAATGGGGGAATCCATGATTCGTCATTTACTAAAAAAATATAAGGTCGTAGTATACAACCGTACAAAGGAAAAAGCATTAGATCTTCTAGAAGAGGGTGCAACTTGGGCGGATACTCCTTGTGATGTAGCCAATCAAGCAGACGTCGTTTTAACAATTGTAGGGTATCCAAAAGATGTGGAAGAAGTTTACTTTGGGGGCAAAGGAATCTTCAAGTCTACTAAAGAGCATCTTGTGGTAGTGGACCTTACTACAAGTACACCAACTTTAGCTAAACGTATTAACGAAGAAGCTGTAGCACGCTCTTGGGAAGCGCTAGACGCACCTGTATCAGGCGGGGACCTTGGTGCTAAAAACGGAACGCTTTCTACGATGGTTGGTGGAACAGAGGAAACGTTAGAAAAAGTGTATCCTGTACTAGATTGCTTCTCTAAGACGATTACACTCCAAGGAACAGCTGGTGCTGGCCAACATACGAAAATGGCCAATCAAATTATGATTGCAGGAACGATGACTGGATTAACGGAGATGCTCGTTTATGCAAAAGCTGCAGGCTTAGACATGGACAAGGTATTACAAACAGTTGGTGCAGGAAGTGCCGCAAACTGGTCACTTTCAAATTATGGACCTCGTATTTTAAAAGAAGATTATTCTCCAGGTTTCTTTGCAAAACATTTCCTAAAAGACTTGGGAATTGCACTGGATGAAGCAGAAAGAATGCGTCTGTTTTTACCAGCGACACTACAAGCAAAAAAACTCTACGAAACGCTCTGTGATGATGGCTTTGCAGATGATGGAACTCAAGCTTTAATCAAATTATATTGGAACCTACCAAATGAATAAAAAACTCTTAAATAGAGTGGTTATTCTTACTATCAGAGATAGGTTTTATGGTAGAATAATGAAAGAAAGTTTGAAAGGGGTAGTAATTATATGAAACCTTCACAATTGGTGGCAATTGTCCAACGTTTACAAACAATGGCGGCACAAGATTCAGATATCGAGGTACGTCGCTTCGAAAAAGATGGCGTTGAAAAAGCTATCGTTACTTTTAATCAAGAAACAAGTAGTTTTGAATTAGTAGATGTAGAAACAAATCAAACATTCCAATTTGATGATATTGATTTAGTGACAATTGAAATTTTTGAAATGTTACAAGATTAAAATAATAACTGTGAGTAAAGCCACGGCGCAGAGTGTCTGTGCTGTGGCTTTTCAATATATTAGATGAGGATTGAAATAAATGAAAATTGCGTTATTAGGATTCGGGACAGTTGGTAGTGGTGTATACAATATTTTAAAGAAAAATGCATCAAAATTAGAACGTGTTCTTCCAGAGGAAATTGAAATTAAGACAGCGTTAGTTAGAGACCCAGAATTGATGGAACAAACAGATGTTGTATTTACAAACAATATTAATGACATCGTTCACGACCCTGAAATTGAGTTAGTGGTTGAAGTGATGGGTGGCATTACAACGGCTTATGAATATGTGAGAGCTTGTTTACTCGCTAAAAAATCTGTTGTTACAGCCAATAAAAATCTGATTGCTGTTCACGGAGTTGAATTAACAACGTTAGCTAAATTAGAAGATGTGTACTTGTACTATGAAGCAAGTGTTGGCGGGGGAATTCCAGTTCTTCGTCCAATGGTGCAACACTTTGAAACAAATGATGTAGAATCGATTGTTGGTATCGTCAATGGAACAACAAACTTCATTTTAAGTTCTATGGAAAAAGAAGGACTCAGCTACGAAGCAGCATTAAAGATTGCTCAAGAAAAAGGATTTGCTGAAGCGGATCCTACAAGCGACGTAGAAGGTCACGATGCAGCTTATAAATTAATGATTTTGACTCGTTTAGCTTATGGCGTGAACGTGACGTTTGATGAAGTTGCTAAAACAGGGATTTCTGGAGTCACTACTGCTCACATGAAGATGGCTTCTGAGAATGGATATGCGATTAAACTTCTAGCGAAAGCTCTTAGCGATGGCGAAAAAGTTTCGCTTGAAGTCGCACCGACTTTTGTACCAGCAAATCATTTATTAGCGCAAGTTCATTATGAAAACAATGCGATTTCTGTGACAGGAAATGCAGTGGATGAAGTTCTATTTTACGGAAAAGGAGCAGGCTCACTTCCAACAGCAACAAGTGTCTTAGCAGACGTGGTTGAAGTACTTCGCCGCAAAGTTAATGGTAGTGCGGTGGAAACATTTGGCCGTGTAGACAGCCCATTAGTGGAATTCAGTCCAGAGGCTGCGACAAGTTCTTATTTCGTATATGGAAAAGGAAACTTGGAAGAAGCTCCGTTCAATGGAGAAATTGTATCAAACAACCAAGGTGAATTCGGAGTTCGCTATACAGCTTTAACTGCAAGTGAGTTAGCTAAAGTGAAAGAAGCTTTTGTTCATCTAAATGAAGTCGCTATTTATCCAATCTTGGAGGAAGCATAATGGCATTAACAATTAAAGTTCCAGCAACTTCAGCCAATATCGGACTAGGATTCGATTCGCTTGGGATTGCAGTGAATTTATATTTAACACTTCACGTAGAAGAACCTTCTAGCGAATGGGTAATTACACATCCGTTTGGAGAAGAAATCCCTACAAATGAAGAAAACTTAATTATCGACACGGCTTTAAAAGTTTGCCCAACATTAGCACCGCATAAACTCGTATGTGAAAGTGAGATTCCTTTAACAAGAGGAATTGGAAGTAGTTCGAGCGCGATTGTTGCCGGAATCGAATTAGCCAATGTATTAGGCAACTTACAGTTAACAAACGACGAAAAAGTCAAATGGGCAACCCTTTTCGAGGGACACCCTGACAATGTGGCACCGGCAATCTTAGGAGGCGTCGTAGTCGCTACTTATGATCACCACACGCAAGAAGTGTTGACGGTTCATAAAAATGTGGAAGCTCCGATTGCAATGGTCGCTGTGATTCCAAACGTTCAATTATCAACGAAGAAGAGTCGTGGCGTACTACCAAGTTCGCTAGCATACGGCGAAGCGGTCGAAGCAAGTAGCCGTAGTAATGTCTTAGTGGCAGGATTAATGGTCGAAGATTGGAAAGTCATTTCTTCAATTGTTGAAAAAGATTTATTCCATGAAACATATCGTTCAACGCTTGTTCCTTGGATGGAAGAGGTTCGTACGATTACAAAGCAGGAAGGCATTAAGACATGCGGGACTTACTTAAGTGGAGCAGGTCCAACGGTGATGACATTTGTTCATAAAGAAGAAGTAGATCGTTTTGTACAAACATTAGAAAAGTATTTAGAAACAACGCTGAAAGATTGCACGATTCGTGTGCTCGAAATTGATGCACAGGGCGTTTACGTAAAGTAGAAGGAGAACTATGGCACTATTCAAACCAACGTGGTTTAAAAAGACCTTTCAAGAGATTACTGTTCCTTTCTTACAGGAGAATGGAATCGAAATTGTCTTAACCGATTTAGATAATACGCTAATTGGCTGGGACGAAAAAGAAATCGATGAAAACTTACTTGCCTGGGTACGTTCATTAAAAGAAGCAGGCATCAAGATTGTTCTTGTATCGAATAATAATGAACATCGTATCAAAGATGCTGCTGAAAAGTTGGATGTTCCATATGTGTATCCTGGCTTGAAGCCACTGCACAAGGGATTCAAAGCAGCACAACAATTACTGGATTTTGATAAATCGAAGACGGTAATGGTGGGCGACCAATTATTGACAGATATTCTAGGAGCGAATACATTTGGAGTTAGAACCATTATCGTAAAACCTAGAAAAGAGAGCGATGCTTGGAAAACAAAAATCAATCGTTTCTTTGAAAAAGGAATTTTTGTAGTGACACAAGGTGTGTCTTATCATAAGAAATGGGAGGAGGATTAATCATGGAACAGTATGTATGTATTGGATGTGGAGCAACAATCCAAACGGAAGATCCAAAAGGAACAGGGTACACACCGCAAAGTGCATTAAATAAAATGCTGGAAAGTGAAGGCCCTCTCTATTGCCAACGTTGTTTTAGACTCCGCAATTATAATGAGTTGCAACCGGCATCTCTAACAGATGATGACTTCTTAAAGATGTTAAGTAGTATCGCGGATGAAGATGCGCTAGTTGTGTTTGTAGTAGACTTATTCGATTTATACGGAAGTATGATTTCCGGATTGAAACGTTTTGTGGGCGATAACCCGATTTTATTTGTAGCCAACAAGGTGGACTTATATCCAAAATCGGTGAACCGTAATCGTCTGAAAGCATGGATTGAACGTCATGCAAAAGAGTACGGCATTAAACCAGTCGACACACTTCTTGTGAGTGGCCATAAACGTATTCAAATCGACGAATTGCTAGAGAAGATTAACGAATACCGTAAAGGGAAAGATGCATATGTCGTAGGAGTAACGAACGTAGGGAAATCAACCCTGATTAATAAGTTGATTCAAAGTATTGGTGAAACAGGCGAAGTGATTACGACGTCTCAATATCCTGGAACAACTCTTGGACAAATTGATATTCCATTTGATGAACATTCTTCATTAGTGGACACACCAGGGATTATTCATCGTCACCAAATTACACACTACTTAGCGGAAAAAGAAATGAAGAAAGTTTTACCGCAAAAAGAGTTACAACCAAAGACATTCCAATTAAATAGCGAGCAAACAATTTTTATCGGTGGCTTGATTCGTGTTGATTATGAACAAGGAGAACGGAATTCATTTACCTTCTATACACCGCAAACAATCGACTTGCATCGCACGAAGTTGGAAAAGGCGACAGAGTTTTACGAAAAACATGCAGGAACACTATTAACGCCACCAACAGGAGACAATATGAAGTTGTATCCAAAATTAGTGAAGAAGACATTTACGATTAAAGAAAAAACGGACTTAGTGATTGCAGGTCTTGGCTGGGTAACGATTCAAAAACCAGGTACCGTATCTGTATGGAGTCCAAAAGAAGTTGACGTGATTCAACGTCAATCGATTATTTAAAGAAAGGAGAGCTTTCATGGAATTAAAAGGGAAAGAAAGACAGTTCTTCAAAAAGGAAGCACACTCGTTGAAGCCAATCTTCCAAATCGGGAAAGGCGGACTTAGCGAAGAGATGATTCATCAAATTCAAAATGCTGTTGAGAAACGCGAATTGATTAAAGTGACTTTATTACAAAACACATTAGAGGAACCACAAGAAGCTGCCGAGACGATTGCCGAGGCAACTGGAAGTACGATCATTCAAGTGATTGGGCATACAATTGTGTTATATAAAGAAGCACGAAATCCAAAACATAGAGATCTTTCAGTACGATTTGTAGAATTCAAAAAAAGAGGTCGATAGACGATGGTTGCTGAACTCAATATTTTTTCTGAGACATTAAATAAAACTGAAAAATTTGGTAACGAGCTACCGGTAGAACGTGTGGGGCTTATCGGTGGTAGTTTTAATCCGCCGCATATTGCGCATTTAATTATGGCTGAACAAGCACGTGTGCAATTAGGATTAGATAAGGTTTACTTTTTACCGAGCCATATTCCGCCGCATGTGGATGAGAAAAAGACCATTGATGCGAGTACTCGTGTGGAGATGACACGTCTTGCGATTCAAGATAATATTTATTTTGATATCGAGACGATTGAACTCGAGCGTGATGAGAAGAGTTATACGTATGATACGATTCAGCTCTTAAAGAGACGAAATCCAAATACGGAATATTACTTTATCATTGGGGGAGACATGGTGGATTATTTACCGACGTGGCACCGTGTAGATGAATTAGTTCATGAGGTGCAATTTGTCGGAGTTGAACGTCCAGGCTATGAAAAAGAAACACCGTATCCAGTGCTATGGATTACTGCTCCAAAAATGGATATTAGTTCGACTCAAATCCGCAAAAATGTTCTATTCCAACAAAGTATTAAATATTTGGTACCAGAATTAGTGGAAGCCTATATCGCAGAAAAGGGGTTGTATTTAGAATGAGCGAAGTACAAAGCTTTGAACCTTATACAACAATGACAAGAGAAGAGTTGTTGTCTCATGTCCAGTCAAATATGAGTGACAAGAGATATCAACACTGCCTGCGTGTCGAACGAAAAATATTAGAATTAGCAAAACTTTACGGCGTCGATGAAAAAGCAGCTGCGTTTGTGGGATTAGCGCATGATTATGCTAAAGAAATCCCAGTGGACAAACAACAAGCTCTCGCCAAAGAAATCGGACTTCCTGAAATGTATCACCATGAAGGTTCTGAAATCTTACACGGACCGATTGGAGCGTATTTGATTTCAAACCTATGCGGAGTAAAAGACGAAGCGTTGTTAGATGCCATTCGTGAACATACGATTGGAGGGCTTCAAATGAGTCTTCTTTCAAAGTGTCTCTTTGTGGCAGATGCAATCGAAGACGGAAGAGATTATCCAGGTGTCGATGTTGCAAGAGAAATCGCAGCGAAGAATATCGATGATGCGGTCTTTTATTTATTGAAGCATACATTGGAATTTTTATTGGAAAAAGAAGTAACTATTTTTCCAAAAACAATAGAAGTTTATAATCATTATTTGAAACAAAGAAAAGGAGAATAGAATGGAACATACAAGTAAAAAATTATTACAAGTTGTTTTAGATGCTTGTGAAGACAAGTTAGCACAAGAAGTGGTAGCACTAGATGTAGCAAGCCTTACACCAGTTGCAGAGTACTTTGTGATTACACACGGTAAAAACGAAAAGCAAGTACAAGCGATTGTCGATGCTGTGGAAGAAGCGGTTGAAAAAGAAGGCTTCGAAGTGCGCAGTATCGAAGGTAAAGATGGTGGCAAATGGATTTTGATGGACTTAAACGATGTGATTGTCCATGTATTCTATTATGCAGATCGCGAATTCTATAATTTAGAAAAATTATGGAGCGATGCACCAATCGTGAATATTGTGAGTGAAAACTAATGAACTATCAAAAATTTGCTCATGTATATGACCAAGTGATGGATCAACAACTCTACGAAGAATGGACGGACTATGCAGTTCGTTCTTTTTCGCATAGTGCCAAAAGACCTGTTCGTAAAGTGATGGAACTTGCTTGTGGGACAGGTGAAGTATCCTTGCGACTTGATGATAAAGGATACGAAGTGATTGGCGTTGATTTATCCAAGAATATGTTAGAGATTGCCGAAAAGAAAGCACAAGGTAGAAGTATCGAGTGGCTTCAAGCGGATATGCGAGTGTTGGAAGATGTACCAACGACCGACGCAGTGACACTCTTTTCAGATTCTCTTTGCTATTTAACGGACTTTGAAGATGTCGTTTCGGTTTTTGGAGCGGTGTACGATCATTTAGAAGAGGGTGGAATTTTCCTCTTCGATGTGCATTCACTCTATCAAATGCAAGAAGTCTTTCCAGGGTACCAATATCATTTCGTGGAAGACGATTTTGCATTTCTATGGCAAAGCTATGAATTAGACGATCCTGGCAGTGTCGAACATGTGATTGATATGTACATTAAACAAGAAGATAGCAACTTGTATGAGCATTTCCAAGAAGTGCATGAGGAACAAACTTTCCCAATTGAAATGTACAAAGCAGCATTGGAAATGGTTGGTTTTACAAATATCAAAGTGAAGGCTGAATTCGGGCAAAGCGAAGTACAAGAAACGAGTCCGCGTTGGTTCTTCCAAGCGGTGAAATGAGGCTTGTGTATGAAGGTATGTGGAGTAATCGCAGAATTTAATCCATTTCATCAAGGCCATGCTTATCTTTTAGAACAAGCCCGCAAAAAAACGAGGGCTGATGTCATTGTAGTGGTGATGAGCGGAAACTGGGTGCAACGAGGCGAACCTGCCATCGAGCAGAAATGGAGCCGTGCAAAAGTCGCGCTTCAAAACGGAGCCGACGTTGTGATTGAGATGCCAACTGCGGTGAGCTGTCAAGCAACAGATCTTTTTGCAAGGGGTGCTGTAGAAATCTTGCAAAAGGTGGGATGCGATTCTTTAGCATTCGGCTCTGAAGGTGGGGATGAGGCTTTTTTCGAAGAAGCTGTATCTCAGCGACAAGCGATCGAAAAAGAAATTAGCCGTTTTGTAGAAGAGAACCGTTCATTTACTTTTGCAAATCAATTAACGCAGTTAGCTATGAAAAAGTTTGGAGAAGAAAGTGCACTCGTAGAAGCGTTGCAGTCACCAAACCAACAATTAGGACTGGCCTACGCCGTTGAAAATGCTAAGAGTGAAGATCCGATGCAGATTGTTCCCATTACACGAGTAGGAAGTGGGCATTTGGATGATGCATTAGAAGAGACAGCTTTTGCGAGTGGAACAGCCTTACGAAAAGCATTAAAAGAAAATCGTGATGATCAAGTGTTACGAGCACAACTATCCTATGTACGATTTGATGAAGAGGAGTATCAAAACGATTGGAGTTCTTATTGGCCACTCTTGAAGAGTATCGTTTTAAGGAGTACCGATGAAGAGCTACGTGCTATTTATCAAATGGAAGAAGGAATCGAAAACCGATTAAAAGAAGTTATTCGAACAACTTCGTCTATTGAGGAGTGTCTCCAACAGCTCAAAAACAAACGCTGGAGTTGGGCAAGGTTGCAACGACTTCTCGTTTATGTTTTACTGGGTGTAACCAAAGCGGAAATAGAAGGCTATTGGAGTCGTCCGATTGAGCAAGGCACTGTTCTTGGCTTTACTTCAAAAGGTCAAGAATGGTTGAAGAATATGAGAGAAGTTGAGTCATTCCATTTAATTACCAATTACGCAGCGCATAAAGATGAACGCCAAGAGAGTTGGGATTTATTGTATGATTTCTGGAATCCTTCCAATCAAATTTCTGCTACGGTCTTTAAGCCAATTCAAGTGAATCAAGAAGCAGGCTTTTAATCTCTATTTTTTCAAGCTTGTAAAGTAAAAAGCTTTGACAAACTTTCAATAAACTAGTATAATTCAGTATGTTGCTTTAGGGGTGAAAATTGTGAAAATATCAGTTAAACAACTTCAGGATTCTCAAGGGATTCCAAATTACTTTGATACAGAAATTAATGTGGAAGAGGCATTAAAACGACGAGATGATTCGATTCTTGCTGTTTCGCCAGCACACATCAAAGGATTTCTTGTTTATCAAAACGAATCAGTTGTAGCGCAATTTACTTGCGATGTTGATATCACACTTCCTTCATCCAGGTCTTTAGAGCCAGTGGTAGTTCCACTCCACATTGATATTGTGGAAAGATATGTCCCATCCCATTACTCAGTTGATGAGAAAGAGCTAACAGAAATTGTGATGCCTCTTGATGGTGATTGGGTTGACTTAGAACCCGCTGTGGAAGATCATATTTTACTTTCAATTCCTTTACAAGTCTTATCGCAAGAGGAATTGAGTGAAGATAAAATGCCTTCTGGAAACGATTGGGAGGTTGTAACGCAAGAAGCTCTTGAAGAGCGACGCAAACAACAAAAAGAACAATCGGTTGATCCAAGGCTAGCGTCTTTACAGTCTTTCTTCGAAAAGGATGAGACTGAGAAGTAAAAAGCATTATGTAAAGAAGATTGATTAGGAGGTGTACAAAAATGGCAGTACCAAAACGTAAAACATCAAAAGCGAGAAAAGCAAAACGTCGTACTCACTTCAAATTAGAAGTTCCAGGTTTGAGCGCATGCCCATCATGTGGAGCATTAAGAAAGAGCCATCACGTTTGTCCTGAGTGTGGTTCATACGACGGAAAAGAAGTTGTTTCTAAAGAAGCATAATCATAAACGTTACAAAACCTTAGACAGCTGTCTAAGGTTTTTTCTTTTTTAGTAAGAAGAGTTGTATCAAAAATGATACGTATAATTTTTGATACATTTAAAAATATTATGAGTTTTAAGAAATCTATTGTAAACTAGTAGTGATGGAGGTGAGTCAATGTTATTCTTTGAGATTGTACTATGGTTAGTGTTTATTTTAAGTTTTGTCGGCTTCACAGTCGTTTTTGGGAATCGAATCTTCTATAATGAGACTCGCTTCATAACTATTCGTGAAATTATGACGCCAATGATGTTATTGGTTTTACATACGACCAGTGTGAATGTATATGGATATTCATGGTTTAGTTTTGCCACACTCGGGTTCGCTGTGATCGGGTTGGCGTTACTCTATTTTAAATTAAAGACTGGAAAATTGGTTTTAAGACCATTCATTCACCAATTATTTTCTATTTCATTTTTATACTTCGGATTACTCGTTATTCTTGTTCAGGTGGGTAGATTCTTTAAATAAACGCATTAAATCAATGATAGTAAGCTCTTTACGATTGAATCGTAAAGAGCTTTTTTGTGCTTCAAAAATACAAATTGGGGGAGAAAAAACTTTTTTTAACTTTTTTTGGTAAAAAAGTGGTGAAAAGTGGTGGGATGTGGTAAACTATGGTTACTAAAATTATTGGAATGGAGGAGTCTGCATGTTAATCGGTGAATATCAACATACTATTGATGCAAAAGGACGTATGATTGTGCCTGCTAAATTCCGTGAAGATTTAGGTTTCACCTTTATCGTGACACGCGGACTTGATGGCTGTTTATACGGTTATCCTCTCGAACAATGGGAGCTCATTCAACAGAAATTAAGAGACTTACCACAGTCGAAAAAAGATGCACGTGCCTTCACACGTTTTATGAACTCTGCTGCGATTGAAGTAGAATTCGACAAACAAGGTCGTGTGAATATCTCGCAAACATTACGTGAGTATGCGGGATTAGAAAAGAATTGTCGCGTTATCGGGAACAATGATCGTATTGAGATTTGGAACGAAGAACGTTGGCAAGAATATATTGCTGAAACTGAAGAGAATTTTGAAGAATTGGCCGAACATATGATTGATTTTGGCTTTTAGAAAGGGAAGGGACCATGTTTAAACATATCACTGTATTGCTACATGAAACGGTAGATGCATTATCCATTAAGCCAGACGGAATCTACGTAGACTGTACGCTTGGTGGTGCTGGACATAGTCAATACCTGCTTAGCCAACTAACAACAGGTCATCTCTATTGCTTTGACCAAGATATGCAAGCTATTAATCACGCGAAGGTTCGCCTTGCTAAAGAAGTCGAAGAAGGAAAAGTGACGTTTATTCACGCAAACTTCCGTCAATTGAAGAAAGAACTTGGAAAACTAGGTGTTTCTAAAGTAGACGGAATTCTATACGACTTAGGAGTATCTTCACCACAACTCGATCAGATTGAACGTGGTTTTAGTTACCATCAAAATGCAAAACTCGATATGCGTATGGACCAAAGTGCTCCATTAACGGCAGAAGAGATTGTAAATGAATGGAGCTATGACGAATTAGTTCGTATCTTCTATCGATATGGGGAAGAAAAGTTCTCGAAACAAATCGCTCGAAATATTGAGCGTATCCGCGCTCAACACCGTATTGAAACAACAGGTGAATTAGTGGATATCATTCGAGATAGTATTCCAGCTGCTGCAAGACGAAAAGGGGGACATCCTGCTAAAAGAATTTTCCAAGCGATTCGTATCGCGGTAAATGATGAATTAGCAGCGATTGAAGATTCGCTTGAGCAAGCATTTGAAGTTGTTGGCGTGGGAGGCCGAATCAGTGTGATTTCATTCCATTCTTTGGAAGACCGCATTGTCAAAACAATGTTCAAACAGCAAAGCACAGTAGAAAAGGCACCAAAGAACTTGCCGATTCTACCAACGGAGGAAGAAAAAGCTCCGTTCCAATTGGTGAATAAAAAGCCAATTTTACCAAGCATTGAAGAAATTACAGAAAACTCTCGTTCACAAAGTGCGAAATTGAGAGTCATCGAAAGAGTAAAATAAAAGGATAATTTAGAAAGAAGGGAATTCTAGTGGCATTAGCAGAAAAATATGTAGATACAATGAATGTTGCGGTACCTACGCAAAAGCCTCTAGTTCGTGGAGACCGCGAAGTAACATCGATTCCGCAAGAAAGACAAAAAGCAGATTTACTTCGACTTTTAGCAGTTTCTGGTTTTGTTATTGCAGCTTTAGCGGTTATCACAATTGTAGCGAGCATGATCGTGGCTAACAAAAATAGACAATTACAAGATATCGAATCACAAACAACATTAATTCAACGTGAAAACAATACATTGCTTCAGGCAACACAAGAATTGTCTCAGTACGACCGAGTTAATCGTATCGCTAACGAACAAGGCTTGAAGATGAACGAAGAAAATGTTAGGAATGTTGGACGATGAGAAATACGAAAAACAATAACATTGCGGGAAATAGGCATCAAGCGAGCCGGATTTTAGTAGGACTCGCAGGTGTTTTATTTCTCATTTTTTCTGTACAGTTCTTTCAAATCATGGTTGTAGGGAATATCCATGGTGTGGATTTACGTGCAGAAATCAATGATAAAATCCATCAAAAACGCACGCTTGCTGCAAAACGCGGTACTATTTACGACGCTAGTGGGAGCCCAATTGCGGTAGATGCGACGAATTATTCTTTATATGCCGTCTTAACTTCGGAGTGGAGTAAGGATTCAGATAACCCTGATTATGTAACAGACGTTAATAAGACTGCAGAAGCTCTTTCAAAACACATTTCTTTATCTAAAGAAGAAATTGTAAAATTGTTAAGTCAAAAAGATGTCTCTCAAGTAGAGTTTGGAAGCGCCGGTAAGAATTTGTCGGTTCAAGATAAGGAAGCGATTGAAGCTGAAAAACTTCCTGGAGTTAAGTTCTCAGAAAGTCCAGCTCGTTACTACCCTAATGGAATCTTTGCTTCTCATTTAATCGGGTATACAGATACTGTTGAAGAAACAGTCGATAACAAAACAGTTACTACTCTAGTAGGGAAGACTGGGCTTGAAGGTCTTTATAATGAACAATTAACGGGGACTGCGGGCGAAGTCGAATATTCTGTAGATGGAAATGGATATGTGATTACCGATACAGAAAAAGTTACAAAACAACCTAAAGACGGGATGAACCTTACCTTAACGATTGATAAACGATTGCAAACTTATTTGGAATCACTTGTTAGCCAAGCCGATAAAAACTATCAACCGGTACAAATGACGGCAATGCTTGTTGATCCTAAAACGGGAAACATTATTGCGGCAACACAACGTCCAACATATAACTCAACAACAAAAGAGGGTATTAATGTTCAATGGAACAATTTATTGATGGACCAAGCTTTTGAGCCTGGTTCAACAATGAAAGTGTTGGCACTCGCTGCAGCGATTAATGAAGGGGTCTTTGATCCAAATGAAAAATACAAATCAGGAAGTGTAAAAATTTATACCGATTTAGTTCGAGACTATAATAAAGTAGGTTGGGGAACCATTACATACTTAGAAGGGTTAGCCCATTCAAGTAACGTTGCTTTCGTTCACATCATCCAAAAAATTGGTGTCGAAAAGTGGAAGCAATATTTAGAAGCGTTTGGCTTTGGGAAATCAACGAACTCAGGTTTTGCAAATGAAGTTTCAGGGTCAAACCCATTCAACTCTTACTTACAACAATTATCAACCGGTTTTGGACAAGGGATTACGGTCACACCTTATCAAATGATGCAAGCTTTCACTGCCATTGCCAATGGTGGTCAAATGCAGAAGTTACGTTTGGTTGACCATTTAACAGATCCTGATACTGGAAAAGAAACCCCAAATCCAACAACAGCTTTAGGAAAAGTCATTAGTCCAGAAACTGCGAAGAAAACTCTTCAGTTTTTATATGAAGCAACTCGTATGAAAAACGGAATAGCCTATGATTTTAATATTGATGGAGAAAAAGTCGCAGCTAAAACAGGGACGGCTGAATTCATCAATCCGGAAACAGGTAAATACTACTCAAACGGAAATAACTATATTTTCTCTGTTGTAGGGTTTGCACCATATGATGATCCAAAATATATCCTATATATCACAGTGAAACAACCACGAGTAGCTGTAACAGGAAACCAAATTATTAAAGAAATTTTCAATCCATTAATGAAGAGAAGCCTAGAATACTCTAGACTCTCAGAGTAAAAGAAGGAGGAAGAACATGTTTGCGAAAGAACTAGCGGACTTGTTAGTCATTAAAGAAGTGGAAGGTTCCGTAGAGAACATCACTGTAGAAAAATTAGCACAAGATTCGCGTAAAGTTGTGCCCAATACTATGTTTTTCTGTATCGAAGGTGTAACGGTAGATGGGCATCAATTTGCAGGGAAGGCAAAAGAGCTAGGAGCAAGTGTGTTCGTGGCTTCGAAATCTATCAAAGATCAAGTGGGAGATTCACCTGTGATTTATGTCAAAGATGTGACACGTGTGATGACCCTCTTTGCAAACCATTTTTACGGGTATCCATCTGAATCATTAAATATGATTGGAGTTACAGGAACGAATGGGAAAACAACTGTAACGCATATGGTGGACTATTTATTAGAAGAATTAGGAAAACCAACCGCGCTGATTGGAACGATGTATCGTAAAATTGGTGATGAACGTATTGAAACAAGAAATACAACGCCAGAAATCTTAACCGTGCATGAAACATTGCAAAAGGTGAAAGAAATCGGTGGAGATACTTGTATTATGGAAGTTTCTTCTCACGCCCTTCAATTAGGTCGTGTGTGGGGAATTGACTATAATGTGGCAGTATTTACAAACTTGACGCATGAGCATTTAGATTTGCATAAAACAATGGAAAACTATGCACATGCTAAAAGTTTACTATTCTCGCAACTTGGAAACCATTCTAAAAATGGAAAACCACGTGTTGCAATTCTAAACATTGATGAAGAGCACTATGAACAATTCGCATACTCAACTCCTTGCGAAGTGATTTCATATGGATTTAGTAAAAAAGCGGATATCCGTGCAACGGACGTTCAAACAAACGGAGCGACGACTTCATTTACAGTAACAATGAATGGACAAGAGCTTCCAGTTGTGATTCCGATGATTGGACTCTTTAATGTCTATAATGTTTTGGCTGCTTTTGCAGTGGCGGTCGTGAATGGGATTTCGCTTGAACGAGCTGTAAGCAGAATGAAACGTTTCCCTGGTGTGGGTGGTCGTATGCAGTTGATTCAACAAGGACAACCATTCCAAGTGATTATCGACTTTGCACATACACCTGATGGGTTACAAAATGTGCTTGAAACACTTGAAAAAGTGAAAGTAAATCGAGTGATTACAATCATGGGTCATAGCGGTGGTAACCGTGATTCAAGTATGCGTCCTGAGCTTGGAGAAATTGCGTTTGATAAATCCGATTATGTGATTTTAACAGCAGATAATCCAAGACATGAACCGCTTGAAAAGATTTATGCAGAAATTCTAGCAGGAAGAAAAGATGAACAAACTGCTTATGAATGCATTGATAATCGAGAAAGTGCGGTAAAACGTGCTTTAGAAATCGCACAAGAAGGGGATATCCTATTATTCGCTGGTAAAGGTGTAGAACCTTATCAAGTAATCGGTGATGAGTATATTCCATATAATGAAGTAGAAACAGTTATTGCAAGTTTAGAAGCATTAGGCTTTCAACATCACGAGTAGAAGAAGGAGAAGATTATGATCGAAGTCATTTTATCAGTCGGCTTAGCGTTCCTTGCGACAGTCATTGCCGAACCACATTTCATTCAATATATGAAGATGAAACAATTAGGTCAAACAACATTAGATGAAGGTCCATCATGGCATAAAGCCAAAAGTGGAACTCCAACAATGGGTGGACTTGTGTTCCTTTGTATGATTAGTATTTCTAGTTTAATTGTTGGAGCCGTATTTGGACACTTCAATTTCGTCTTATTAAGTGGCGTTATTGGTTTTGCCTTCTTCGGAACAATTGGTTTCTTAGACGACTTTATTAAAGTGTTTAAAAAACAAAACGAAGGGTTAAAGAGTCACGAAAAATTTGGATTACAATTAATTGGAGCAGCTATCTTCGTTGTACTTTTCCTTTTAAGTGGGAATGCACCATTAATCTACCTTCCAATCTTTGGTGAAGTAAACAGTATTATCTTGTTTGCGTTATTTACAATCATTTGGATTGCAGGATTTTCGAACGCAGTTAACTTAACAGATGGATTAGATGGGTTAGCAGCATCTACGAACATTATTGCATATGGTATTTATGGAGTTATGGCATATAGAGCAGCGCAACATTCGATCGCAATTTTCTGCTTCTGTGTAGTCGGCGGGCTTCTTGGATTCTTAGTGTATAACTGGAAACCAGCCAAAGTCTTCATGGGAGATGTTGGTTCATTAGCTCTTGGTGCAGGACTTGCCATCATTTCGATTATGCTTCATAAAGAATGGACATTATTACTTGTAGGAATCATCTTTGTTGGGGAAACACTTAGCGTTATTTTACAAGTGGGTTCATTTAAACTAACAGGCAAACGTATCTTCAAGATGAGTCCAATTCACCATCACTTTGAAATGAGTGGTTGGAAAGAAGTGAAGATTGTTTCTGTGTTTAGTGCAATCGGACTTATTGCAGGTTTAATCGTTGCATTTGTCTTTTAAGAGAATTAACATATTTTATTAGGAGAGCTGGTCATTTTTGCCCAGCCTTTCTCCATATACATATTAAAAAAGAAAAATTGGAGGAATCATTGTGCGGAATACACATGCATTTGAAAATAAAAAAGTACTAGTCATTGGACTTGCAAAGAGTGGAGTGAGTGTAGCAAAACTATTACACCAGTTACACGCGGATGTAACAGTAAATGATAGAACACCACTTGAGGAAAGTGTAGACGCACAAGGGTTAGTTGCTGAAGGGATTAAAGTAGTTTCAGGAGGACATCCACTAGAACTACTCGATGAGCCCGTTGATTTCGTTGTGAAGAACCCAGGGATTCCTTATACAAATCCATTAGTAGCAAAAGCTGTTGAAAAAGGATTGCCTGTTTATACGGAAATCGAAATTGCACAACGTGTCATGGAAGGAACCGTTCTTGGAATTACTGGTTCAAATGGGAAAACAACAACGACAACATTAACGAACCTTATGTTAAAAGAGTCATTCCCTGAAAGAAGAACCTTTGCTTGCGGGAATATTGGTGTTCCTTTATCCCTACTTGCAGGTGATTCAAAAGATTCGGATATCTATGTCACTGAATTATCAAGTTTCCAATTAATGGGAATTGAAGAGTTTCGACCTAAAGTAGCGTGTATCGTGAATATCTTTTGCGCTCATTTAGACTATCATGGGTCTCGAGAAGAGTATGTAAAAGCAAAATTACAAATTACTAAAAATCAAACAGAAGAGGATTTCCTCGTTTATAATGCGGATTTCCCAGAGTTATATGAGTTTATTAAAGATCATACAAAAGCAACATTAGTTCCATTCAGCCGCAAATCTGTGTTAGAACACGGAGCTTATGCTGATGAAACTACGATTTACTTTAATGGAGAAGCAGTTATGCCACTTGAAGCGATTCAAGTACCGGGCGTTCAAAATGTGGAGAACGTGTTGGCGGCGGTTGCCATTAGTAAATTACAAGGTGCAACAAACGAAGGAATCGAAAAAGCGGTTCGTTCATTCCATGGAGTAAAACACCGTACACAATATGTGAAGACTATTGAAGGTCGTAAATTCTACAATGATTCAAAAGCAACAAATATCATTGCAACACAAACAGCGTTACGTAGTTTTATAAATCAATCTGTTGTATTAATTGCTGGCGGACTTGATCGTGGAAATGGTTTTGAGGAATTAGAATCCTCTCTTGGAAATGTCCGTGAAATGGTCGTTTACGGGGAAACAAAAGAGAAGTTAAAAGCTACTGCTGAAAAACTATCTATTCCAGTAACCGTAGTAGAAACATTAGAAGAAGCAGTGCCAAAAGCGTATGCAGCTAGTCGTGAGGGAGAAATTGTATTACTTTCACCAGCATGCGCAAGTTGGGATCAATTTGCCAACTTTGAAGTTCGCGGTGATTGTTTCATTGAAGCAGTAGAAAAACTGTAATATATAGGAGAAAAAAGATGAGAGTATTAGTTTCAGGAGGAGGAACGGGTGGTCATATTTATCCAGCTCTTTCCTTAATGAATTATTTGAAAGAACAAGACCCTTCAACAGAGTTTCTTTATGTGGGGACTGAACGTGGATTAGAAAGTACCATCGTTCCAAAAGCGGGATATGATTTTAAAACGATTAAGATTCAAGGAATCGTTCGTTCGTTGTCTCTAGAAAACTTCAAGACATTATGGTATTTCTGTACAAGCTATTTTAAAGCAAAAGAAATCGTGAAAGAATTCAAACCGGATATCGTTATCGGTACTGGGGGATATGTATGTGCGCCAGTGTTATACGCGGCAGCAAACATGGGAATTCCAACGATTATTCATGAGCAAAATAGTTTAGCTGGAATTACGAATAAATTCTTAGCCCGTAAAGTTTCTAAAATTGCGATTTGCTTCGATGCAGTTCGTAAAGACTTTGCAAAATACGAAGATAAAGTGGTCATGACAGGAAATCCTCGTGGGCAAGAGTTAGCCAATGCTCAAAAAGATGATTCTTACTTAGCATCTATTGGTATTCAAAAAGAAAAACCAATCGTATTGATTTTCGGTGGAAGTCGTGGATCGCTTCGCATGAACGAATCATTTATCGAAGCACTTGAAGAATTCGAGAAAAAAGATTATCAAGTAGTCATGGTCACTGGACAAGTGCATTATGACAAAATCAACAATCTCATTACAAGTTTGAAAAAACCATTGCAAAATATCACAGTTTTACCATATATTAATAATATGGTGCAAATGTTCCAAAACACAGACCTCGTTGTTTGCAGAAGTGGAGCAACTACATTGATTGAATTAACAGCACTTGGCTTGCCAAGTATTTTAATTCCAAGTCCGTATGTAACTGAAAATCACCAAGAAGCAAATGCGATGTCACTTGTAGAACGTGACGCCGCAACGATGATTTTAGAAAAAGACTTAAACGGTGAAAGTTTAGTCACTGAAATCGATCGTATTATGAACGATGAAGCCAAACGTAAAGAAATGGCTGAAAATTCAAAGGCATTGGGAATTACAGATGCGTCAAGTCGACTTGAAACAATTATTCATTCTCTAGTGAAATAAGGATTAAGGAGGAGAATATGTTTAATCGAAAGAAACCACAACAAACTCCTCCACGTGAACTAACACCTTGGGAGTTAGCACAACAAAATTCTCCAAGAGTAGAGCAAACTGTTCCTGAAGAACCTGTAAAAAAGGTGAAAAAGAAAAAGGAACCAAAGCCTAAAAAGACGAAACCAAAGTCACAAGGTATTACGAATGCAACACTCTTAAAAGGGATTTTTATTGTTTGTGCGGGATGGAGTATTTACTTTATTTCACCACTTTCGAAAGTGTCTGATATTGAAGTTGTCGGATTGAATCAAGTTCCAGTGGAATTGGTCCAAGAAAACGACGGTATCACCAAGGGACAAAGCATATGGACAATTTTAGCGAATCGTTACCGTACAGCTAACTTGTTAAAAAATGCTAGTCCAAAAATTAAGGATGCTTCCGTACAATTAGTGGCATGGAATAAAATGCGTTTGAATATTGAAGAAAATCCAGCGGTGGGCTATTACCAAAGCGATGATAAGCACTATGAGCTTTTAGCAGATGGTCAAATCATTGAAGTAGAGGCCGATGCAACGCCGAAGGATTATCCATTATTGTATATGTTTACAGATGACTCGCAATATCAAGCACTCGCAAAACAACTGGAGAAAGTTCCAGCAAGTGTGATTCGTGAAATCGTAGAGATTCAATATCCAAACGATACAAAAAATCACCAAAAGATTTATCTAAAGATGAAAGATGGAAATCGTGTCATCGGAAATCTGAAAGATATCGGAGATAAATTAGGGTATTATCCATCAATTACGAAGCAATTGAATGGGAAAAAAGGAACTGTGGATATGGAAGTGGGAATCTATTTCACACCAGATACGACAGTTCAATAAAAAAGTCTTAAAACTCGCTCATATGTTTTTTTAAGTGAACAAAATTATGTTAAAATATAGGGAGTATCACTTATCAATAAACTTTAAAAAATGAAATAGAAATGAATCGTATAGGAGGTTTCAATAAACGTGAAAAATCAGGGAATTTATGTGAGTTTAGATATTGGAACCACTTCAATAAAGGTTGTAGTAGCTGAATATGTCAGAGGGCAATTAAATATTATTGGAGTCGGCAATGAAAAATCAGAAGGATTAAGCCGTGGAGTCATCGTTGATATTGACGAAACAGTTGAATCTATTCGCAAAGCAGTTCGTCAAGCAGAACAAAAATCAAACATTCAAATCAAGGATGTTATCGTTGGAATTCCAAGTAATCAAATCTCAATCGAACCTTGCCACGGTATGATTGCCGTATCAAGTGAAAATAGAGAAATTACAGATGTGGATGTGTACAATGTTATTTCCGCAGCGAAAGTTCGTTCAGTAGCACCTGAACGTGAAATCATCTCTGTGATTCCAGAAGAATTTATCGTAGATGGATTTGATGGAATTAAAGACCCACGCGGAATGATTGGTGTTCGTCTTGAATTGTTTGCGAGCATGATTACCGGTCCTAAGACGATTGTACATAACATTAAACGTTGTATTGACAAAGCGGGCTTAAATATCGAAGAAATGGTGATTCAACCATTAGCGATTAGCCAAGTAGCATTAACACCAGGAGAAAGAGAATTTGGTACAGTCCTTATCGATATGGGTGGCGGACAAACAAGTGCGTCAGTAATGCACGATAACCAATTGAAATTCTCATTCGTGGATCAAGAAGGTGGAGATTTCGTATCAAAAGATATCTCAATCATCTTGAATGCAAGCTTTGAAAATGCAGAACGCATTAAACGTGAATACGGATATGCAATTTCATCAGAAACTAGTGCTGATGAATTCTTCCCAGTAGAAACAATTGGTAAGAAGGACCCAGTTAAAGTAGATGAACATTACTTATCAGAAATCATCGAAGCACGTGTGGTTCAAACATTTGAAACTGTTAAACGTGCATTAGACCAAGTGGAAGCTTTAAAACTTCCAGGAGGAATCGTGTTAACAGGTGGAGCTTCTTCATTAGCAGGAGTTCAAGAGTTAGCACAAGAAATCTTCGGAGTTCAAGTGAAAACTTATATTCCAGAACAAATGGGCATGAGAAATCCTATTTACGCAACAAGTATGGGATTAATCAAATATGCTGCAAGCTTAGATGATGTTCACCGTATTGCTCAAAAGGGCAAACCGGTAACGGAACCACGCCCAGTACAAAGCACACCTCAAAGTGCTCCTGTACAAGTACAACCAACGGCTCCTGTTCAACAACCACAAGAGTATGAACAAGAACCAACTGGTGAAGAACAAGGGTTTGGAGCGAAAGTGAAGAACTTCTTTAAAATGTTTATTGACGAAAATTAAGATGAGAACCAAGGAGGAAATATAATGGATTTCGAATTCGATACAAATTTAGATGGCGCAGTCATTAAAGTCATTGGTGTTGGTGGTGCTGGTAACAACGCTGTTAACCGTATGATTTCAGAAGGAGTACAAGGTGTAGAGTTCATCGTAGCTAACACAGATACTCAAGCATTAAGAAACTCAGAAGCAGAAACTAAAATTCAATTAGGACCAAAACTTACAAAAGGTTTAGGTGCAGGTTCATTACCTGAAATCGGTCTTAAAGCCGCTGAAGAAAGTGAAGAACAAATTCGCGAAGCTTTAGTTGGAGCAGACTTAATCTTCGTTACTGCTGGTATGGGTGGCGGTACTGGTACAGGTGCTGCACCAGTTGTTGCTCGTATTGCGAAAGAATTAGGCGCATTAACAGTGGGTGTTGTTACACGTCCATTTAGCTTCGAAGGACCAAAACGTGGTCGCTACGCTGCAGAAGGTGTTGCACAATTAAAAGCAAACGTAGATACATTAGTAACAATTTCAAACAACCGTTTATTAGAAATCGTTGATAAAAAGACTCCTATGTTAGAAGCTTTCCGTGAAGCAGATAACGTATTACGTCAAGGGGTTCAAGGGATCTCTGACTTAATCACTGCACCAGGTTACGTAAACTTGGACTTCGCTGACGTGAAGACAGTGATGAAAGATCAAGGTTCAGCATTAATGGGTATTGGTGTTGCAAGTGGTGAAAACCGTACTGCAGAAGCTACGAAGAAAGCTATTTCTTCTCCATTATTAGAAGTATCTATCGATGGAGCAGAACAAATCCTATTAAACATCACTGGTGGATCTGACTTAACATTATTCGAAGCACAAGATGCTTCTGATATCGTTGCAGCAGCTTCAACAAGTGAAGTAAACATTATCTTCGGTACTTCAATCAACGAAAACTTAGGCGATGAAGTGATCGTTACTGTTATCGCTACAGGTATCGATGAGGAGCGTAAGCACGAAAAAAAGTCAGCAACGCGCGCTAGTCGTTCACCATTCGCGAATAGCACAGCAACTCGTAAAGATTTAGGAAATAACCCTCAAACTTTCCAAGAAAAACAAGTTCCTTCAAAACCACAACCAGTGGAAGAAAAGAAACCTGAGAAAGATTTATTTGGAGACTGGGATATCCGTCGCGAAACAACTGTACGTGAAACTACTTCTTCAACTGAAGCAGATTCACCATTCGCACAAAGTAACTTTGTAGAAGCTCCAGTTGAGCCAAAACAAACTGAAAATGATGGATTAGATACTCCGCCATTCTTCAGAAAAAGAAACAGAAATTAATGAGTATCATTAAACAGAATGTAAGTCGTATTATGAACTTGGTTGCATCTTCTTGTAACCAAGTTCATAGACTATCTACGGAAGTTTGTCCGATTGTTGTAACGAAAAATCGTACCGCTCGCGAAGTTCAAGAAATGTACGATTTAGGATTTCGACATTTTGCGGAGAATCGTGTCGAAAAACTATTAGAACGACAAGAACAATTTCCGCAAGAGGACATTATCTGGCATTTAATTGGGCCACTCCAAAAACGAAAAGTGAAGCAAGTCATAAATCGTATCGATTTATTTCATGCGATTGACCGTCTTTCGATTATGGATGAGATTGAGAAACGTCTCGAGCACCCATTAGATTGTATGCTAGAAATTAATGTCTCTGGGGAAGAATCGAAGCATGGATTCACACCTGAAGAGGCACTGGATGCTTATAGAGCAAGCAAACAATATGAGAAGATTCGTATTGTTGGTTTGATGACGATGGCACCATTTGACGCAAGCGATGAAGAAATTCGCTTCTTTTTTTCGCGTTTAGCACAAATTGCTAAAACAATCGAGAAGGAAGAAGGGTTAGAAGCTCCGTTATATCTCAGTATGGGGATGAGTGGAGACTTTGAAGCAGCGATTGAATGTGGTGCGACGCATATTCGAATTGGTACAAGCTGGTTTGAAAGGGAGGAAGACTAATGGGATTCATGAATAGTTTAAAAAACTTCTTAAGTCCAGAAGGTGACTACTACGAAGAAGATGATCAAATGGATTACTATGAAGAGCCTGTAGCACAAACGGCTCCAGAAACACGTTCAAGAAATACTTCAAATGTAGTTCCGTTCCAAAGTCCGGGAGTAAAGAAAACATCTAAGATTTATGTGATGGAACCAAGCGTGTATTCTGAAGCAGAACGCATTGCAGATGCGCTTTTAAAGGGCGAAGCAGTGCTCATTAACTTTAAACGTATGGAACCAAAAGATGCAAAGCGTGTCATTGATTTTGTGGTCGGTGTGGCGTATGCTATTAATGGAGACGTACAAAAGGTGAGAGATGAAATCTTCATCTGTTCTCCTGCAAATTTCCAAGTACAAGGAAATTTTGATGACGAGATGGTTGAAACCTTCCGTCACACTGAATTTTAGAGGAGTGTAACTTAGTGGGTTTAGAAATTATTAGAGTGATAACAACAGTAGCAGCGGTTTATCAATTTATGCTAATCCTTTATGGATTAAATATTTATTGGCATCTATATCTTCCAATGTTCTTGGCGGACTTATTAGATGCTTGTTGCCGTCCGTATGTGTCATTATTTAAAGATGTACGATTTGGAAAATATAGTTTAGCATTAGTAACGTCTATTTTAACGATTTACGTTACTGTAGGAGTACTATTATTTATTGTCGCAAAAATTTTTGGGGTATAAAAAATGGGAAATGGTGTAGAACAACACTTTAGAAAAGAGGAATTGTCTTTTCTTAAACTAGTGGAAGAATGGGTAGAAGAGGTCCGTTTGCAGTACGCGCCGGTATTGACGAATTATCTTGATCCGCGCCAACAGTTTATAGTGGAGGCGATTGTAGGTCAATATGACGATGTTCGTTATTATTTTGATGGCGGGTATATTGATGCTGAACGGAAACGTTGTATGATTTGTCCGGAATATTATGAGCCAATTTCAGAGGATTTCGAAAATGCTCTATTTCATATTCAATATCCGAAGAAATTTGCGACACTTGGGCATGGAAAGATTCTAGGGTCACTGATGAGTCTTGGGTTTGACCGTAGCTTGATTGGCGATATTATTTCAAACGGAGAAGACTGGCAATTATTCTGCGCTCAAAATATGAAGGAATATATCAGACAACAGTTAGAAAAGATTGGGAAAGTGACTGTCCGACTTGAAGAGGTCGACTATACGAAATTGATTGTACCGGTGGATCATTGGACTGCGGTACAAACAGTCGTTAGTTCGCTTCGACTCGATACGGTGATTGCTTCCGTATTTAATGTGTCAAGACAGCGTTCAAAAGAAATGATTGAAAGTGGTAAAGTGAAGGTGAACTGGACTGAAGAGAACAGACCTGACTTTATGCTGGAAATTTTAGATATTGTATCCATTCGTGGATACGGTCGCCTTCAAATTCAAAAGATTGAAGGGCGTACAAAGAAAGATAAGATTAAAGTAGAACTAGGATTACTAGAAAAGAATAAAAAATAAAGGGGATTTTTCAATGGCTATTACACCAAACGATATTCATAACAAAGATTTTTCAACAAAATTCAAAGGATTCGATCCAGAAGAAGTAAATGACTTCTTGGAAGAAGTGAAGAAAGAATTAGAAACGTTAATTCGCGATAATAAAGATTTAGAAAAACGCGTCAAATTCAACGAAGAAAAAGTAGAATACTTTAATTCGATTCAAGAAACATTGAATAAATCAATCCTTGTTGCACAAGAAGCAGCAGATCGTCTTCGCGAAAACGCACGTAAAGACGCTGAAATCATCGTGTTTGAAGCTGAAAAAGCAGCACAAGCAATGTTGAGAGAAGCAGCTGAAAAAGCAACAGAAATTAACCGTGAAACAGATTTAATTAAGAAAGAAACACGTATTTTCCGTCAACGTCTTCAAATCTTAACACAAACACAATTAGACATGATTAAAAACGAAGAGTGGGATATCGTATTGAATACACCAACTCATATCGAAGTGACACCACCATCACTTGATGCTATTATCAAAGATCGTGTTAAAAAATCTGAAAACGAAGAATCAAAAGAACAATAATCATTGAAGGGGACACTGGTCTCCTTTTTTGATAGGAAGAGGAATGGGCATGGACTTTATAGTTACTGAAGCAGCAAAAACAAAATTGGACGCCATGTTACAAGAACGCGGCTTAACAGATGTGTTCTTTGTCATGGATTATGTCGATGGGGATAGCCCTTTTTATGAGGGGATGGTTGGATGCCATTGCCAAGTGTACGATAAATATCATTTAGTGGTATTAAAGAAAGAGCAAAAAGAGATTCTCCCTCAAAAGTATGACCAAATTTTTGAGACAAATATTGGGGAAATGGCTTTTGCAAGCCACTATGCGATGATGTTTGATCAACACAATGTCATTGATTATAGCGTGGATAAATACGGCTTCTATCTGAAGAGTGAAGCAGGAATATTATCGATGCAACTGAATATTGATTTTGTTGACTAGGGAAGAAAATTACTTCCCTGGTCTTTTTTTATGGCCTTAAACATTTCTTTACCACTAAAAACTTGCAGTTTGAGACGGAACAAAGTATACTAATGATGTTCACAAAAATACGAGAGGTAAATAATATGAACAAAACAAATCTCGATTTACTAAAACTTATTAAACAACAAGATATTCAAAATCAAAGAGAATTAGCAGAGTTTTCAGGCTATTCGCTTGGTCTCGTGAATCGTGAATTAAAACGACTCAGAGAACTTGAACTTGTAGATGAAAAATTCAATCTAACAAGTAAAGCGAAGACGCTCTTTAAGAAAAATAAACCAAAGAATGCTGTTATTTTGGCTGCAGGATTTGGAATGCGTATGGTTCCAATCAATACTGAAACGCCAAAAGGGCTTCTTGAAGTGAAGAAAGAGCCGCTGATTGAACGCTTGATTAAGCAACTACAAGCAGTAGGGATTACGGACATTACTGTAGTTGTTGGCTTTATGAAAGAACAATACGAGTACTTGATGGATGACTATCAAGTGAAACTCGCCGTGAATAGAGACTATGCAACAAAAAATAATTTCTATTCATTACAACGTGTTGCAGGCATTCTAGGCAATACGTATATCGTTCCTTGTGACTTATGGTGTAAGGAATCTCCATTTGATACAGATGAATTGTATTCATGGTATTTACTTGGCCAAGAAGAGGTGGAACAAAGCTTCTTTAGGGTGAATAAGAAACAAGAAATCATTACAAGTGATAAAAGAGGAAAAGGAAATCGTCCGTACGGCATTTGTTATTTAACAGAAAAAGACGCAAAGGCAGTGGCAAAACAATTAAACGCTGCGGCTGCAGAAGAAAGACATGAGAAGTCATTCTGGGAAGTAACGCTTGAAGACGAGAATAGAAAATATACGGTGTATCCAAAATTAATGGATGACGCAACCGTCTTTGAAATCAACACGTATGAACAACTTCGTGAACTCGATAAGTCATCCTCGCACTTAGAAACGGATGCCTTGCAGCAAATCTCGAAGGCTCTAGGAGTAACGCTTGACGAAATCGTCAATATCGAAGTATTGAAAAAAGGAATGACGAATCGTAGCTTCCTATTTACTTGTAAGGGTCAAAAATACATTATGCGTATTCCAGGCGAGGGAACAGACCGTCTCATCAATCGTAAGGAAGAAGCAGATGTGTATCGTGTCCTAGAAGGAAAGCAAATTTGCGATGATGTGGTGTATATGAATCCAGACAATGGATATAAGATTACGGCGTATCTGGAAGGAGCTCGTTCATGCGATAGCACGAATAAAGAAGACTTACAGCGCTGTATGGCAAAATTACGTGAGTTCCATCAGTCGAAATTAAAAGTGAAGCATACTTTCGATCCATTTAAGCAAATTGAGTTTTATCAAAGCTTATGGAATGGTCAATCTTCTTATTATAAAGACCATGCTGAAGTGCAGAAGAAAATTCTAGGGCTAAAGAGCTTCGTTGAAAAATATAAAGCAGAGCCCGTATTAAGCCATATCGATTCAGTCTATGACAACTTCTTATTTACAAAAGAAGGAGATATTCGTCTGATTGACTGGGAATACGCTGGAATGCAAGACCCGCATATCGATATTGCGATGTTCTGTATTTATGCAGGATATGACCGCAAGCAGTCAGATGCACTAATCGACCTTTATTTCGAAGGAAAATGCGAGAAGATGACACGTGTAAAAATCTATGCGTATATGGCGATTAGCGGGATGCTGTGGAGTAACTGGTGCGAGTACAAACGTACACTCGGCGTTGACTTTGGTGAGTACTCATTAATGCAATATCGTTATGCCAAAGATTTCTACCACATTGTGCAAGAAGAATTAGCAAAAGAGGAAAAATAATGACAAATACAGTAAAACGAGCGATTATTATGGCTGCGGGTAAAGGGACAAGAATGCGCCCAATTACAAATGCCATTCCAAAACCGCTTGTAAAAGTAAATGGGAAACGAATGATTGACACTGTCATTGGTGCGCTTCATGAACAAGGAATCCATGAAATTTATGTCGTGGTAGGTTACTTGAAAGAGAAGTTTGCTGAACTTAAAGCAGACTATCCAGAAATTAACATCGTTGAAAATCCATACTTTGATGTCGCTAATAATATTTCATCACTGTATGTAGTTCGTGACCATTTAGAAGAAGTGATTATTCTAGATGGCGACCAATTAATCTACAACAGTGAAATTCTACATCCAGAGTTTACACGTTCAGGATATGCGTGTATTCCAGTAGAAAATGGCACCGACGAATGGTTGATGCAAGTGGATGACAATGGAGTCGTTACGAGCTGTAGCCGTACTGGAGGACAGAAGGGATGGCAATTATTTAGCATTTCTCGTTGGACGAAAGAAGACGGGCAACAGTTAAAACGTCATCTTGAAATCGAATTTGAAGAAAAGAAAAACCATGATATTTACTGGGATGATGTAGCGATGTTCTGCTACCCAGATGAATATGAAATGGGAATTTATCCAATGCAAGAAGGGGATATCGTTGAAATCGATAGCCTTGAAGAATTAGTAGCAGTAGATGACTCTTACAAGAGTGTTCTAGAGGAGGCAAATCATGAATAATGAAGTAGAAAAGAAAAATCTTCGCGACGAGATTGACTGGGTCGCAACGCTTGTACCGCTATTTGGAGTAGTAGTGTTAGGAATTCTCTTTATGATATTTCCAGATGCCAGTTCAGCGGTTCTTGAAGGTGTTCGTGGCTTTTTAGGCGACCAATTCAGTATTTACTACGCAATGCTTGCGGTGGGTGTTTTCCTTTGTAGTGTGTATGTGGCTTTTTCAAAATACGGCCAAATCGTTCTTGGTGGCGAAGATAGTGAAGTCGAATATTCCAACTTTAAATGGGGTGTGATGATTTTTACGTCTACGATGGCAGCAGATATCGTGTTCTATGCGATGATCGAATGGGCATTATACGCACAAGAATCTTATCTTGGTGAGCTCGGTAGTGTTCAAAAATGGGCGTCAACATTCCCATTATTCCACTGGGGACCAATCGCATGGAGCTTCTACATCATGCTTGCGGTGGCCTTTGGATTTATGTTGCATAATCGTAAAGTAGAGAAACAAAAATTCTCTGAAGCTTGTCGTCCACTTCTTGGAGACAAAGTTGACGGTTGGATGGGAAAAACCATCGATTTGATTGCCATCTTCGCGTTAATCGCTGGTACTGCTACAACATTCTCACTTGCGACTCCGCTTCTTTCAGCAGCGATGAGCCAAGTGTTTGGCATTCAAAATTCGAAGATTATTACAATTGTAGTTCTTTTATTAATTGCAGCCGTATATACAAGTACTGTAATGCTTGGAATGGACGCAGTTTCAAAATTAGCTGCCATCTGTACGTATTTATTCTTCGCCTTACTCGGATATTTCTTATTCTTCGGTGGAGAAACAGTTTATATTTTAGAAACAGGGTTTAGCGCTATTGGGAACCTTGTCCAAAACTTTATCGGAATGTCTACATGGCTTGATCCGCTTCGTGAAACAAGCTTCCCACAAAAATGGACAATCTATTATTGGTCTTATTGGATGGTTTGGTGTGTGGCTACACCGTTCTTTATCGGTAGTATTTCAAAAGGACGTACCGTTAAAAATACCGTTCTTGGTGGATACGCATGGGGGATTGCGGGGACATTTACGGCGTTTATCATCCTTGGAAACTATGGCTTAGCGCAACAGTTAAAACATGGCTTGGATATTACTGGTATTCTAAGTAATAACGCAGATTATGCGGCAGCTATTTTGAAAATTTTTGATACCATGCCGTTAGCTAACATTGGATTATTATTACTGGCTGTAACGATGATTGCTTTCTACGCGACAACATTCGATGCCTTAACACTTGTAGTGTCTGCTTATTCATACAAAGAATTAGAGCACACGCATGGTAGTGATAAACGTGTCCGCATGTTCTGGTCACTCGTATTTATCTTATTCCCAATCGCGTTGATTTTCTCAGAAAACTCAATGTATAACTTACAGTCTGTTGCGATTATCGCGGCACTTCCAATTGGGATTATTATTGTCATGATTATTGCAAGCTTCTTTAAAGATGCGAAAGACTATTTGAAATCGTAATAAAAAATGACCTATTGCATAGAGTCTGGTGGCTTTAAGCAATAGGTTTTTGTTTTAATGATGATGGTGATGGCAATTACATTGGCCTGGTAGGCAGTTACATGCAACCGTAGTTGGAGCAGTGGTTGCTTTGTCTTTTAAGGCGTTCATTAAATCTTGAATGTCATCTTGGCTCAAAGTCGCTTTATCAATCAGTGTATGTAATAAATTTCCATTCTGTTTATGACAAACTTGATCTAAAAGAACATCGGTCTCTTGGTCGAGTTGTGCTTTCTCAGAAATCGTTGCCGAGTAGTGGAATGGTTTCTTTCTGTCATCGATTTGAATATATCCTTTTTTGGTTAAACGGATAATGAGGGTTTTAATCGTCGAGTCACTCCATGAAAATGAGCGTTGCAATTGTTCGATAATATATCCGCTTGTGCTGTTTGGATTTGCCCATAGAACACGCATAATTTGACGCTCAGAAGGGCTCATTGGTTGAAATTCTGTCATAAATAGAACTCCTTTCTACAGGTTTAGTCTACAGTCGTCAACTGTTTCTGTCAATCATTTTACTTGATTTTTCGCGTACACTAAATGTCGGGGGTAGGTAGTAAGAGTCACTATATTTTGTGTTTCGTAAAAAAAACAATACAAAATGTTGTTAAAATGTTGCAAAAAACTTCTAGGCTGGATATAATTAGTCTCGTGAGTTTCAAGTGAGCTAGAAATGCATTTAGCTGTATTTCGAATTCAGAAATGGAGTAACTGTGAAAGTCGTTTATTTATCGCTAACTGGAAAGACAAGACAATTCGTAAAAAAATTGGACTGGGATTTTATCGAGATTTCTAAGAAAAATTCTACAGTACAAATGGAAGAACCTTATATCGTCATTACACCAACTTATGGAGAGCAATTGGCGAATTTTTTTTATGAATTTATTGATTTTGGCGAGAATCGCGCGCTATTAAAAGGGGTTGCCGGTTCAGGGAATCGCAATTTCAATACGAGCTTTTGTTCCAATGCCAGAGCGTTAGCGGCTAAATACCAGGTTCCGTTGCTGCACTGCTTTGAAAATCAAGGTACAGATAAAGATGTACAAATACTAATAGAAAAGGTGAGAGAGATTGGATAGTCCAAAATTAATTAACAAGACTCAAGAAGTTACATACTTCGCATTAAACAATGAGTTAAACCGTCCAGTTGATGGGAAAATTCCATTGCATAAAGATCGTGAAGCGGTTCGTGCGTTCTTCTTAGAACACGTTAACCCAAATACAGTTTTCTTCTATACATTAGATGAAAAACTCGATTACTTAATCGAACACGATTATTTAGAAGCAGAATTTTTAGGGAAATACAACCGTAAATTCGTTAAGAAATTAATGAAAGAAACGTACAAGAAAAAATTCCGTTTCCGTTCATTTATGTCTGCGTTTAAGTTCTACAAACAATATGCAATGAAGACAAACGATGGTCAACGTTACTTAGAACGTTTTGAAGATCGTATTGTATTTAACGCTCTTTTCTTAGCAGATGGCGATGAGCAATTAGCACATGATTTAGCGGAAGAAATGATTACACAACGCTATCAACCAGCAACACCAACATTCTTGAATGCCGGAAGAAAACGTCGTGGGGAACTTGTTTCATGTTTCTTAATTCAAACAACAGACGATATGAACAGTATCGGTCGTACAATCAACTCAGCTCTTCAATTATCAAGAATTGGGGGAGGAGTAGGGGTAAGCTTGTCTAACGTTCGTGCAGCAGGTGACCCAATCAAGAAAATTGAGAATGCATCAAGCGGTGTTGTTCCAATTATGAAATTATTAGAAGATAGTTTCAGCTACTCAAACCAATTAGGTCAACGTAACGGTGCCGGTGCGGTTTACTTAAACGTATTCCACCCAGATATCGTATCGTTCTTATCTACGAAAAAAGAAAATGCGGATGAAAAAGTGCGTGTGAAGACATTATCACTAGGTCTTGTTGTCCCAGATAAATTCTATGAATTAATCAAAAACGACGACATTATGTACTTATTCAGCCCATACGATGTGGAACGTATTTATGGTGTGCCATTCTCATATGTGGACATCACTAAAGAATATGACAACATGGTGAATAACCCTGAAATCCGCAAATCTAAATTACGTGCGCGTGACTTAGAAAATGAAATTAGTAAATTACAACAAGAATCTGGATATCCATATGTGGTGAACATCGATACAGCAAACCGTGTAAATCCAATCGATGGAAAGATTATTATGAGTAATTTATGTTCTGAAATCCTACAAGTTCAAGAGCCTTCAGTCATTAACAATGCTCAAGAATATGAACACTTAGGAACAGATATTAGCTGTAACTTAGGTTCAACAAACATCGTGAACTTAATGAAATCTCCTGACTTCGAACGTTCTGTAGATGTAGCGGTTCGTGCGTTAACATTCGTAACAGACCACTCAAGTATCGATGCTGTTCCAACTGTTAAAAATGGAAACAGCAAAGCACATACTATCGGTCTAGGAGCGATGGGATTACACACATTCTTTGCATTAAATCAAATGGAATATGGCTCACCTGAGTCTATCGAAGCAACTGATTTATACTTCAGAATGTTGAACTTCTACACTTTGAAAGCAAGTAACAAGATTGCTAAAGAACGTGGTAAATCATTCGTTGGGTTCGAACGTTCTAAATACGCAACAGGTGAATACTTCGATAGCTACATTGCTGAAGAGGTACAAATTCAATCTGAAAAGGTGAAGAAAATCTTTGAAAAACTTCCAATTCCAACTGTAGAAGATTGGAAACAATTAAAAGAAGATGTGATGAGCGGTGGATTATATCACCAAAACCGTTTAGCAATTGCGCCAACTGGTTCAATCAGCTACGTAAACGAAACAAGTGCTTCATTACACCCAATCACTCGTTTAATTGAAGAACGTCAAGAGAAGAAGACTGGTAAGACTTATTACCCAGCTCCATTCTTATCAAATGACACTTTACCATTCTACAAATCAGCGTACGATATCGATATGCGTAAAGTAATCGATGTATACGCAGCGGCTCAAAAACATATCGACCAAGGAATGAGTTTGACACTCTTCATGCGTTCAGAACTTCCTGAAGGATTATATGAATGGAAAGAAGGACGTACAAACAAGATGACAACACGTGACTTAAACATTTTACGTCACTATGCGTGGAATAAAGGCGTCAAGTCAATCTACTATGTACGTACATTTACAGAAAACAACGATGAAATCGGAAGTAATGCTTGTGAAAGCTGCAGCATTTAATGGGAATACGAAAGAAAGGACATAAGCTCGTGAGTACAAAACGATATTTCAATGAGATTCTTTCTCAAAAATCTACACAACCAGTAGAGTACTATAAAGCGATTGACTGGAACCAAGTTGAAGACATGATCGATAAATTAACTTGGGAAAAACTAACGGAGCAATTCTGGTTAGATACACGTATCCCAGTATCAAACGACTTAGACGACTGGAGAACTTTATCACCTGCAGAAAAAGATGTTGTGGGTAAAGTGTTCGGTGGATTAACATTATTAGATACGCTTCAATCAGAAGAAGGTGCAAGCTTAATGAAAGATTACGTGCGCACTCAACATGAAGAAGCGGTTTGGAACAATATTCAATTTATGGAATCTGTTCACGCGAAAAGTTATTCAACAATCTTCAGTACATTGCATACAAAAGCAGAAATCGAAGATATTTTCGAATGGACAAACAATAATGAATACTTACAATTCAAAGCGAAAAAAATTAACGAAATCTATCAAAGTAGAGATGCCTTGAAGATGAAAGTAGCGTCAACAATGCTTGAAACATTCCTATTCTACAGTGGATTCTTTACACCACTTTATTACTTAGGAAACAACAAGCTTGCTAACGTAGCTGAAATCATCAAGTTAATCATTCGTGACGAGTCAGTTCACGGAACTTATACAGGTTACAAGTTCCAACAAGGCTACAATGAATTGTCTGAATCAGAACAAGAAGAAATGAAGATGTGGGTATACAACTTATGCTTGGAACTTTACCAAAACGAAGTGAAGTATACACAATCTATCTATGACCAAGTTGGTTGGACTGAAAAAGTTAAAGTGTTTATTCGTTATAACGCGAATAAGGCGCTTCAAAACTTAGGGTTCGATCCATTGTTCCCGGATACTGCTGAAGATGTGGATCCAATCGTGATGAACGGGATTTCAACTGGGACAAGTAACCATGACTTCTTCTCGCAGGTCGGAAATGGGTACCTACTCGGTAGTGTTGAAGCGATGGATGATGAAGACTATACAAAATGGTTATAATTTCAACTCAAACAGGTTCCTAAAAAGGAGCCTGTTTTTTTGTTGGTGCAAAGTTAAAACACTTAGAGCCTTCGGCTACATTCAATAATTATAAGAATAACTGTACCGCCTCAAGCCGAAGTCTTGAGGCTACCAAGCTTCAAACACTCTCTAGAAAATAAATTTTCAAGAGAGTGTAATTCACATTGGTTACGCACGTTATTCTTATGATTATTGGTATCCGAGGCTCTTTATGTTTTACCTTAAAAAGCAGGGTGCTTTTGGAATCTGTTTCGTGAAGTAAAACTATTGGAGTGTTCATATCCAAACTTCAACACCCTCGTAAATGGAGAGGTGCTGAGACAGAGTGTGTGCTACTCACCGGATTGAGTCTAAGGTCTCAATCCTACTGAGCTTCAAAGGGACTCTACGAAATTAATTTCGAAGAGTCCCTAATTCACATCAGTTGTAGTCGCTATTGTTACCACTATAGACTCCGAAATTACTTCGTGTTTTTGATTACCAAATATGGTAATTTTGGAATTTGTTTGGTGAAATAATTTATTTTGGTAGTTTTTCATATCCATCATTTCAACACCCTCGTAAATGGACCGGTGCTGGGATAGAGTGGGTGCGCTTCATGGGAGTGGCTCGACAAATGGTGTGATGATGAGTAGAATAGAGGAAAATGAAATGAGGAGTCGTAGTGGATGTCGTACGAAGATTTAAATAAACAATTAGAACCCTTTAAACTCATGGTATTCGATGAGGGGACAGAGGATGTATGGGCAACGCTGGTGCTCTGGTTAAATGAAGACTATAAACAAAATGTGTTTGATACAAGGCAAGAAGATGGCTTTATTGGAAATGGCTATGATTGGAATGCGCTTGCGACTGTCTTTCTAGAAGAAAAGATGCCAGAATTAGTAGACGCATTGTCGTTTAATTCGGAAGCGGGTTTGTTCTCAATCGGATCAGAAGATGTGGAAGCAGTGAAGAAGTTTGCTGTTGGATTTAAAGCGTTATGCGACGATGAGAGTGAAATGAAAGACTTATTGAGTCGAGCAATCTTAGATTAAAAAAATATCGTTATACCGTATAAGGTATAACGATATTTTTTTATTTACATGGACAAGTTGTTAAATGGTCGTTTACCATACCAACAGATTGCATAAAGGAGTAGACAATCGTTGGTCCGACAAACTTAAAACCTTCTTTGAGAAGAGCGTTGCGGAACTTTTCAGCAAGGGGCGTAAAGGCTGGAACTTCTGCCATAGTAGTGTATTCATTGATGATGGGATTATGGTCGACAAAGCTCCAACAAAAAGCGTCGAAGCTACCATACTTTTCTTGGATAGCAAGAATTGCGTTTGCGTTGGCGATAGCGGCACGAATCTTCAGTTGATTACGAATAATGCCTTCATTTTGAAGAAGAGATTGAACTTTAGCTTCGTCATACTTAGCAACCGTTTGGATATCGAAGTTGTCAAAAGCCTCTCTAAAGTTTTCGCGTTTATTGAGAATCGTAGCCCAGCTAAGGCCTGCTTGCATCGTTTCTAGTGTGAGACGTTCGAAGAGAGCTTGGTCATCGTGGCAAGGGACACCCCATTCGTTATCGTGGTAATCCATCATCTTTTGTGAGTGATAGGCCCAAGAGCATTTCTCAGGAGTTTGGGGCCAACCGAATTCGGAAAGAGGGTTACCCGTTTGATAGTTTTCGAGAGCAGCTTTATTAAAATCTGAAATTTTGTCAGGAAGTTTCGCTAAAGAAAACCATTTGAATTCTTCAATTTTTCCAGGCTCGCCGTTATGAATGTCAAAATTCGGAAGAGTTGTCACATCTACATGGAAGTAGAAATAGAAATAATCATGTTCGTCAAAATGCATATGAAGCGTTGTGTAGAAAGAAAGGGCGCTTGATGGGATTTCGAGGCCGATTTCTTCACGCGTTTCACGCAAGGCAGCTTGTGTAATGGATTCATTGGCTTCGATATGACCGCTGACAGTTGCGTCATAATAGCCGTCCATAAATCCTGTATTCATTCGTTTTTGAAGGAGTACCTTTTTCCCTTTTGTAAAGAAGAGAAAGACGGCACTTCTGGTTAAATGTCTCATATTGTCACCTCTAGTTCTAAGAGTAGTAATTTTTCGAAGAAATGTAAAGATTTTTTAATATGGAAAGCATTGAACTTTTGGAAAGGATTTCATATGATGATAGTAAGACATTAGGAGGAAAAATGGTGAAAAAATTATTCAAAATTGCAATGAGTTGTGTGGTGCTTGCCGGAATGGTGGCGCCTATTACAACAGTCTTTGCACAAGAATCAAGTATTACGATTACAAAGAATGAGGGAAACTCTGTATCGGAGGCCGATACGCCTAAAGGAGATATCGTCGTAAACCTCTCGAATGGAGAGATTCTTTTTCAGGAGAATCCTGATAATGTAGTGGATCCGGCGAGTCTGAGTAAACTCATGACCATCTTTATGGTGTATGACGCGATTAAGAGCGGCAAAATTAAGCTGGAGGATAAAGTCGTTGCGACAAAAAACGACCAAGCGATATCGAACTTAACAAACCTTAGTAATTCGCCTATTGTAGAGGGAGTGGAATATCCAGTAAGTGAGCTGATTAAGATGGCGCTTCTTCCTTCTTCAAACGCTGCAGTTTTGATGTTAGCAAATCTGATTAACCCGAATACAGATGATTATGTGGATTTAATTAATCAAAAGGCACAGGAACTAGGCATGACCAATACAAAGTTTGTTGGAGCATCCGGTGCAGTCACAAAGGATTTTGAAGGACTCTATACAGTGCAACGATATCCTTCAAATGAGACGAACCAATCAACGGCTAGAGATTTAGCGAAGATGGTTGTAGCGATGTTAAAGGCGCATCCAGAAATTACAGAAATTACTAAGAATAAAGAATTAACTGTCATGAGTGGAACGCCGTATGCCAAAACGATTACGAATACGAATCATTCAGTAGAAGGAGATTTGTTGGCATATCCTGGAATCGTTGGGTTGAAGACTGGTACGAGTGAAAGAGACGGATTTAATTATATTGGAATCTACAAACAAGACGGCGTAGAGCTGGTTGAAGTGATTCTGGGGGTTGGACAATTCGCGGATCATCACGGCGAATATAATCGACATAAAATAGGGAATGCTCTATTGCAATATATTTTTAAAAACTTCGAGCATAAGACAGTATTTAATCCAGGTACTCAAACAATCGATGGACAAAAAGTAACAGTAGAGCATACGATTAATGTATACGTAGAAAAAGGGAAAGAACCTGTGTACGGACTAGAAGGAAATACATTAAAAGTCCAGACTCCATATGGCACGCTGTACGATAAAGAGGTTGCAGTAAAAGTGGAGCCAGCAGCCAACGATGCCGTGGAGTCAACGTATATCGAAACAACTCAAGTAGAAGAAAAAACGCCTCAGAAAATTATTAAAGGCTTACTTCGTTTCCTAATGAGAGTTCCATTTATAGTTTGGCTTGGATTGTTAGGAGTTTTATTTATTGTAGTAATGATTTTAAAAATTAAGAAAAAAATGAGAAGGAGAAAGGAGCGATTAAGAAGAAGACAAAAGTAGAATCTGTATTAATTTCAAAAAAATCTGTACTAATTTTAAGAAAAACCACAGTGGATATGTTGAAAGCAAATGAAAACACCAGATGTTGTATTCACAATTTGTTCATATTTGAGTTATCAGGATTTTGAGTAATCAATTCACAAGTAAAATGTAACCTAATTGTAATGGAACTCGAGTAGAAATAGTTGGAAAATACGATTAGGTATGATATTATGTTTAGCTGAATAAGGGTAAAAAATTTTCCTGTTCAGTGAAAATTCACAAATTATCGAAGTAGAAAATAATAAAATAAGAAAAGAGGTAGAAGATGTTTAGTTCAAAAAATATTCAAATGAATGAGCGTAAAAATGGTTCTAAAGTAACACGTTACGCTATCAAGAAATTAAGCATGGGTACAGCATCAGTAGCTGTAGCATTAGGGTTTATGTTTGTACAAGGTCAAACAATTGTACATGCGGACACTGTTGAAGCAACATCAGCAGAAACAACTGCGAAACCTGCAGAAGAGAAGAAAGATACGGTCGAAGACGACAAAGCAGTTTACGAAGTTGCTGTAGAAAAAGCTGAAGCAACAACTGCAGTTGAAGGTGTAACTCCTGCAGAAAAAACTGAAGAAACAACTGCAGCAGCTGAAAAGAAAGAAGAAACAACAGCCGCAACAGAGAAAGCAGAAGAAACAACTGCTGCTCCAGAGAAAAAAGAAGAAACTACAGTAGCTGAAGAAAACAAACCACGTACTCGTTCAAGACGTGCAGTTGCTGAAGGTGAAGCAACCACAGCAAACGACGACACTATCGGAGAAGACGTTGTAGATGCAACTTCAACTCCAAAAGTTGAAAAACCTGGTTTCACACCAAAAATCTTGGCAGGCCAATTATTAAAACAAGTTTCATGGTTAGATTTCGGTGATAAAGCAAACTGGACGGGTGCTGAAACAACAGCGGATGGCCACTTAGCATTAACAGTAGGCGCAACTTATACGAAAGAAGTAATGCCTGGTTATATTGTTAAAATTAAAGTGAAATCTTTAAAACCATTCCAAGCGACTGAATTGTATAAAAAACGGTTGGAAGAGCGAGGCGCTACAGACGAAGAAAAAGCGACTTACGATCCAAACGCTAAAAATGGTTATATTAACTCTATTGGTGATGCAACAACAAGAAAGGCTTTTAATAATAAAGAAGAAGCAAAAGTAATTGCGGATCCACAAAATAGATGGACTGAAATTCGTAAAGAAGGGATCGACACTGGTAATAAACAAACTACGATTTCTTCAGAATTCAACGGTGGAAATATCGGTGTTCAATTTGATATTTCAGCAACTTATAATGGAAAAGCAGTAAAACCAGCGATTGTTATGGCCGATGGTGAGTCAGCTAACCCAGGTGAGTTAGTACTCTTCACTACAAACGGTTCAGGTTGGCAACATGTTGGGGAATGGTTAAAAAATAATAACTCAAATACGAAAAACTATGTTCCTCAAGATACAAATAACTTATTCGATCCTACAAAACCTAATAACGTTGTAAATATTGGGGGAGTTAACATTACTGGACTTAACTTAAACCTTTTACGTAGAGCAACTGGTGTGGGTGAAGAAGGTAAAACTGTAGCATGGAAATACTATGGAAGCAAAGACTTGAAGACAGGTGGTTTAGGAACAGGCGTATTTGGTCCTAACGTTTCTTCAAGTACGATTGCCGTACCTATGGTAATGACACGTGGCGCTTCTGAAATTGGATTATATATCGCATCTTCAGGTAAACAATCAGCAATGCTTGGTTTCTTACCATTAGATGAAGGGGATGCTCCAGAGTCATACGGAATCGCTACTCACGCGATGAACCAAGTTAACGGGGTAACAGGCGCTGTCGTTAACCAACCTTACCTAGGGGATACACGTCCAGATATGGATGAAAACTTAGAACGTACAGACTGGAAAGGTGACGATAAGGACGGTACAGGCGATGAAGGTATCGATCAAATCTTACCAGCAGACTTAAAAGGCAATACAAACGGAATGATTGCCTTAGAACGTACACGTCCAGGAAACTACACATTAACAATTCAAGCAAATACTGGTGGCGCTCCTGAAGCTTACTTATATGCTTGGGTTGACTTTAACCAAAACGGTAAATTCGATGACAATGAACGTTCTGAAAAAACAACGATTACTAAAGATGGTAAAGCCGTATTAACATTTAACAACGGACCAATCTTAAGCGATCTTCAATTAGATAAATTAGGGGTACGTGTTCGTACTTCAACTTATGCTCCAGATATTGAAAGCCCAACAGGAATGTCAATGTCAGGGGAAGTAGAAGACTTTGAAACACAAGTAATCTTCCCACCAAAAGGAAGCAAAAAAGAAACTGTAAACCTACAAGGCGTGAAACAAACTGCAACAGTGGAATTCACAGCTCAAGGTAAACAACGTTACTCAAGAACTGAAGATGCAGTGATTGATGAAACGTTTGAACCATATATCGTTGATGAAAATGGTCAAAAAGTTCAATTAGACGCTGAAGGCTACTATGTTGTAAACGGTGAAGGTAAATACCGTGTAACAGGTGCTGGTAAAGACGTTAAAGTAGAATTTATTCCAGAAAACGGCTTTGTTGGAACTGCAACAGGTATTACAATTCGTCGTCTGGACAACAATGCTGTAGATACTGGTTGGAATACAAAAGATAATTCTCAACCTGTTATCAGTGATCAAACAAACACAATGGATGGTCGTTACATCCCAACAGTAACTCCATTGTCTGACGAAGTAACTTCAGAAGATCTACAAGGAATTGAACATGACAAACAACTTACATTTACAAATGGAGCAGGTAAAGTAAAACCTTCTGCTGCAACACCAATGGTTATTGTGGATCCAGAAACGGGTGGGCTCATTGGTAATGAAGCTCCAGCGATGAAGGATGGTAAGGTAGTTGGATTATATGAGATTGATCCAATAAATGGAACCGTGAAATTTACGCCAAATAAAGACTTTATTGGAACTCCAGATCCAATCTTAATCCAAGTGGTGGACGAAGCGAGTGGCCGTACTTTAGCCGGAATTAAATACACTCCAACTGTAAATCCTGTAACTCCAGTAGGTGAAAACAAAGAAACAACTGGTAAACAAGGACAACCACAATCTGAAACAGTAACATTCAAACAACAAGATGGAGCAGAAGAAAAAGTTCCTATGGTTGTGAACGCTGAAAACCCAGCGAAATTCATCGACCCAGCAACTGGTGAACCAACAGATTCAACTGAATTACCAGCAATGAAAGATGGTAAACAAGTAGGTACGTACACAATTGACCCAGCGACTGGTAAAGTGACATTCACACCAAACAAAGACTTCGTAGGAACTCCAGATGCAATTTCTGTTCAAGCAAAAGATGCGAATGGAACACCAGCAACAGCTAAGTACACACCAACAGTTACTCCAGTAACTCCAACTGGTGAAGATAAGACTACAACTGGTAAACAAGGACAAGTTCAAAAAGAAACTGTTAAATTCACTGAAGGTGACTCTGAAGTACCAATGAAGATTGATGCTGATCAACCAGCTAAATTCATTGATCCTTCAACTGGCGAACCAACAGATGAAACAACTTTACCAGCGATGAAAGATGGTAAACAAGTGGGTACGTACACAATCGACCCATTAACAGGTGAAGTAACGTTCACGCCTAATAAAGATTTCGTAGGAACTCCAGATGGAATCACTGTTCAAGCAAAAGATGCGAACGGAACTCCAGCAACTGCGAAATACACACCAACAGTTACAGCAGTAACACCAACTGGTGAAGACAAAACTACAACTGGTAAACAAGGACAAACTCAAAAAGAAACTCCTAAGTTTACAGAAGGCGACTCTGATGTACCAATGAAGATCGATGCTGATCAACCAGCAAAATTCATTGACCCTTCAACTGGTGAACCAACAGACGAAACAACATTACCAGCGATGAAAGATGGTAAACAAGTTGGTACTTACACAATTGATCCAACAACTGGTGAAGTAACATTCACACCAAACAAAGACTTTGTTGGAACTCCAGATGGAATTACTGTTCAAGCAAAAGATGCGAACGGAACTCCAGCAACTGCGAAATATACTCCAACTGTAACTCCAGTAACTCCAACTGCAGAAAATGTAGAATCAACTGGAAAACAAGGACAAGAACAAAAACAAACACCTAAATTCACTGAAGGTGATTCTGATGTACCAATGAAGATTGATGCTGAACAACCAGCTAAATTCATTGACCCAGCAACAGGCGAACCAACTGACGCTACAGAATTACCAGCAATGAAAGATGGTAAACAAGTAGGTACTTACACAATCGATCCAACTACTGGTGAAGTAACATTCAAACCTAATAAAGACTTCGTAGGAACTCCAGATGGAATCAAAGTTCAAGCAAAAGATGCGAACGGAACTCCAGTAACAGCAACTTACACACCAACAGTTACACCAGTAACTCCAACTGCAGAAGATGCAGCAACAACTGATGTTCAAGGTAAGACACAAACAGCGAAACCTAAATTCACTGAAGGTGACTCTGATGTGCCACTTGATGACACAGTACCTGCAACATTCGAAGATGGATCAACTACAAAAGTAATTCCTGGTGTAGGAACATTTACAGTAGCTCCAGACGGAACTATTACATTCGTTCCAGAACCAAACTTTACTGGTGTTGCTCCAGCTGTAACAATTCAACGTGTTGACAAGAATGGTACAGTTGTGAAAGCAAACTATGTTGCAACAGTTACACCAGCTCCAGTGGAACCTGCTAAACCAGTGGAACCTGCTAAACCAGAGGAACCAACGAAGCCTGAAAAACCAGCGCAACCTGAGAAACCTGCTAAACCAGTTGAACCAGCAGAGCCTGCTAAACCAGCGGAGCCAAAACAAGAAGCTCCACAGCAAACGGTTGTAGCACCAGCTGTTGAGAAAACAACTCAAACAGAATTACCAAATACTGGTACAAGCGATGAATACGGAGTATTTAGTGCAGCAGCATTAAGTATCCTAGCATCAGTAGGTTTAGTAGCTACATCTCGTAAAAAAGATGAAGAGCAAGAAGCTTAATTTAAAACATTAAGAACAGCATGGGACTAGGGCAACCTAGCCCCATGTTTTTTTAGTGAAATAAATTGTAGAAATGCGTTGAATACGATAAAATTAAGAAATTAAGTCACTCAATTTAGAAAGAAAAAAAGGAAGGAGGTAGCTATGTTTAGTTCGAAAAACACTCAGATGAATGAGCGCAAAAATCGTTCGAAAGTAACGCGGTATGCGATTAAAAAACTTAGCATGGGAACAGCTTCTGTTGCGGTCGCATTAGGATTTCTATTTGTGCAGGGACAAAGCGTTGTTTTAGCCGATACCATTGAAACAACTCAAAGTACTACTGAGACTAAAGCAGAGGAAACGTCTGAAAAAGTAGAAGCCACTACTGAAGAAACAACAACTACCTCTGAGGAACAAGCGCCTCGCACACGTACAAGACGTGAGGCTGGGGATGCTCCAGCAGCAACCTCTCCAGTCGGGGTGGATGTTGAAGATGCTACGGCTACTCCTAAAGTTACAAAACCTGGATTTACTAAGGAATTATCACAAGAAGAATTGCTTAGCCAGGCAAGTTGGATTGATTTTGGTGACGTGGCAAACTGGAGTGGAACTACGACCACTTCAACAGGGCAAATGGCCTTACAAGAAGGTTCAACGTATACAAAAGAAATTAGTCCAGGCTATGTCGTGACGGTTCGCGTGAAGTCTTTAAAACCATTTAACTCAACGGAAATCTACAAGAAGAGACTCGAAGCGCAAGGAGTAACGGCTGCTGAAAAAAATACCTATGATCCAAACGCGAAAAATGGATATATGAATAGCGCGGAAAGTGCAGACGGGAAACGTGAATTCAAGGCGGGGAAAGAAGCGCTGATTGTCGGGGAACCACAAGATGCGTGGAGTGAAATTTATAATTCAGGAATCGATACTGGTGAAAAGAGAACAACGATTACGACGCAATATGAAGGCGGAAATGTCGGAGTTCAATTCGAGATTACAGGAACGTATAAAGGAAAAACGGTCAAACCAACTGTTCTTATGACAGAAGGAGATTCGTCTAATCTAGGGGAGTTGTCACTTTACACAACAAACGGAACAGGGTGGCAGCATTTTGCAGAATGGTATAAATACGATAGCCCTTATACGTTGAATTATTTCCCACAAGATACCAAAGACTTATTCGATCCGAATAAAAAAGTTATTGGCTTCAGACCGCTTCCGATTAATGGAGTGAACTATCATAGTGGTGAGTTAGCAGCGATTCGTGAGGCTACACAAGTTGGCCCAGATAAGAAACCTGTCGCGTGGAAATACTATGGAAGTCCTGACCAGAAAACAGGCGGACTTGGAACGGGTGTGTTTGGACCGAACCTTTCTGCCGGAATGGTGGCTGTACCGATTGTGATGACGCAAGGAGCTACCGAAGTGAGTCTGTATATGGCTTCGGCAAGTAAGCAGTCTGCCATGATTGGATTCTTACCATTTGACGAAAGTGATGCTCCGGGAAGTTATGGAAAAGCGACGCATAGTATTAACCAAGTTCACAATGTGACAGGGGAAGATGTAAAGCAACCGTATCTTGGAGATACACGTCCAGATGTCGATGAAAATGTGGACCGTACGAACTGGAAAGGCGACGATGTAGAAGGTTCTGCCGATGAAGGCATTGACCAAATCCTTCCAGCGGACCTTAAGGGGAAAACGAACGGTATTTTAGTGTTAGACCGTACCAATACAGGCGATTTAACCATGTCCGTTGAGGCGCATACTGGTGGAGCGGACGAAGCAACACTATATGGATGGGTAGACTTTAACGGAAATGGAACGTTTGATGAAGATGAACGTTCTGAAAAACTAACGATTACTGCAGACGGCACAGCTACTCTTGTCTTTAAAGATGCGTTCAAGAAAGTAAATGTTGCGCTGAGTGAGCTTGGTGCGCGTGTTCGTATCGCAAAAGATGCCACTCAAATTGAGAAGCCAACAGGGATGGCCTTGTCAGGTGAAGTGGAAGATTTCGAAGTACATCTAACCTTCTTACCAAAAGGAAGTAAGACGGAAACGGACGGACTACAAGGAATTCCACAAACCGGAACAGTGGTCTTTACACCAAGCGGGAAACAACGCTATTCACTAACAGACGATGCGGTGATTGACGAAGCCATCGAACCGGTTATCGTTGATAAGACGGGTGCCAAAGTAGCGCTTGACGCTGAAGGGTACTATGTCGTGGCCGGCGAAGGAAAATATAAAGTCACGGGAGCAGGAAAAGATGTGACCGTCGAATTTATTCCAGAAGCTGGATTTGTCGGAACGGGCAAGGGAATCACGATTCGTCGAACGGACGATAACGGAAATGATACCGGATGGACGCCAGTGAGCGCGAACGAGAAAATCGTCAGCGACCAAACAAATACAATGGATGGACGCTATATTCCAACGGTTGTTCCAATGTCCAAAGAACTCACTAGTACAAAAGTACAAGGGCTCGTCCATGAGGAAACGCCGAAGTTCGAACGCAAAGACGGAGCTGTTACACCGTCAAGCGAGAAGCCAATGGTCTTAGTTGATCCCAAAACTGGCAAGGCGCTTGGTGCGAGTGCTCCAGCGATGAAAGATGGAAAAGAGGTTGGAACGTACACGGTCGATGAAACGACGGGTAAAGTTACGTTCACACCGAATAAAGACTTCACCGGAACGACAGACGCAATCGTTCTTCAAGTGATTGAAAAAGAAACAGGAAAAGCAATTGCTGGCTTGAAATATACGCCGACTGTTACGCCAGTCACTCCAACGGGAGAAGATGTAACGTCTACAGGTAAACAAGGGAAAGTTCAAACAGGCACACCGAAGTTTACTGAAGGAGATGCGGAAGTTCCGTTGAAAGTAGATGCAGATCAACCAGCGAAATTTGTCGTAAATGGAACGGCAGTAGAAGAAACAACGATTGACGCAATGAAAGATGGCGCGAAAGTTGGTACTTATACGATTAATCCATTAACAGGCGAAGTTACGTTCACACCAAATAAAGATTTCGTAGGGACTCCAGATGCGGCTACCGTTCAAGTCAAAGATGAGAATGGAATAAGTGCAACGGCGAAGTATATACCAACTGTAACGTCAGTAACGCCAACGGGAGAAGATGCGGCTTCGACTGGTAAACAAGGGAAAGTTCAAATTGGAACACCGAAGTTTACCGAGGGAGATGTGGAGGTTCCGTTGAAAGTAGACGCAGACCAACCAGCGAAGTTCGTGGTGAATGGAACTGCGGTAGACGATACAACGATTGACGCTGTAAAAGACGGCGCAAAAGTTGGAACTTACGAAATTAATCCACTGACTGGTGAAGTAACATTCACACCAAATAAAGACTTTGTAGGAACACCAGATGCGGCAACTATTCAAGTCAAAGACGAGAATGGAACTGCGACAACTGCGAAGTACACACCGACTGTGACAGCAGTAACGCCAACAGGAGAAGATGTAACAACGACAGGTAAACAAGGGAAAGTCCAAACAGGAACACCGAAGTTTACTGAAGGGGACGCGGAAGTTCCGTTGAAGGTGGATGCAGACCAACCAGCAAAATTCGTGGTGAATGGAACGGCAGTAGAAGAAACAACGATTGACGCGACAAAAGATGGCGCAAAAGTTGGTACTTACACGATTAATCCATTGACAGGTGAAGTAACCTTCACACCGAATAAAGATTTTTCTGGAACACCAGATGCGGTGACGGTTCAAGTCAGAGACGAGAATGGAACAACCGCGACAGCGAAGTACACACCGACTGTGACAGCAGTTACTCCAACAGGAGAAGATGTAACTTCAACGGACGTTCAAGGGAAGACACAAACTGCTAAGCCAACTTTTACAGAAGGCGACGCGGAAGTACCGCTAGATGATAGCGTACCGGCTATTTTTGAAGATGGAACGACTGAGAAGGTCATTGCGGGTGTTGGAACATTTACCGTAGCAGCGGACGGAACGATTACCTTTGTTCCAGAAGCGAGCTTTACAGGCGAAACGCCAGCGGTAACGATTCAACGTGTGGATATGAATGGCACAGTTGCAAAAGCAAGCTACACAGCAACAGTGACGCCGGCTCCAGTGGAACCAGAAAAACCTGAGGAACCTGCTAAACCAGTTGAACCGGCTAAGCCAGCTAAACCAGTGGAGCCAGAACAAGAAGCTCCACAGCAAACTGTCGTAGCACCAGCTGTTGAAAAAACAACTCAAACAGAATTACCAAATACGGGGACAACGGATGAGTTTGCGATTTTCAATGCGGCGGCTCTTAGCATTTTAGCTTCATTAGGCCTTGTAGCCACTTCTCGTAAAAAAGACGAAGCTTAATTCATAACTAACACAAAGCGTGAGACTAGAATTCCTAGTGTCACGCTTTTTTGACGTTGCAAAACTTCCATTATGAGAGTAGACTAGAAAGGTACACACTGAAAAGGAGTGATTTGAATGAAGAAAATCGAACAAAAAGATTTATTCGAGTTAAAAAATGTAGGGCAACCTGTTGTGGCAGGAGAGGCTTTCTTTTTTACAGAAACAAAAATGAACGAAAAGAAAAATACGTACGAGACAGCTATTTATAAGTACACAACTGACGGAAACGTAGCGTATGGGGATGAAGGAACGGTGAATTCATCGCTGAAAATCTCTCCAGACGGGAAATGGATTAGCTTCATCAGCAATGCGGGGGAAGAAAAGACGCCGGAGCTTAAAATCCAATCGGTTCAAGGTGGGAAAGCCGTCGCCTTAACAGAAGAGAAAAAAGGCGTGTCTAGTTACGTGTGGGCAAAAGATAGCAAGTCTATCGTTTTCCAAACAACAAAACCAGAGGAAGAAGAGAAGAAAGAAGAATTCCCTCATCCAATTGTCGTTGAAAAAACAACGTATCGTTTTGACGGTGGAACATTCTTACCAAACGACGAAGTGACACAAATCAAAAAAGTGGACGTTGCTACAAAAGAAGTGACAACACTGCTTGAATCAAAAGAATCTATCGGACTTCGCGATGTATTGCATAATGAAACAACACTTGTAGTGGACCGCGATTTATCAAACGTTCGCTGGACATTAGACAGTGCAGAAGCGTGCTACGTGGACGTTGCAACAGGCGACATTCATCCGATTCTTGAAGCAGGAACAGATGAATCTTATCGCTATGTGTTAGATGCAAAAGACGGCGCAGTCCTACAATATAGTTCAGGGAAACACGGATTCGTGACGCAAGCGGATTTAATCGTGAACTTCGACAGTAAACCAGATGCAGAAGGCCATATTTTAAACTTAACAGCCGACCTTGATGTGGAATGGGGCGACTGGCTCGTGGCGGATTTTCAACAAGCCGTGACAGGAGTTGAGCCACAATGGTTCGATGAAGAAAGCTTCTTAGCGTGCGCAAGCGTGCAAGGTAGAACTGTTCTTTACCGTTTGTATTTAGACGGACGAGTGGAAAAAATCTTCGATGAACTCTTACACCTAACAGGAGCAACCATCATCTCTGAAGACGAGTTATTCATCACGTACTCAACAACAACGGTACCAAGCGTATTAGCGCGCTTAAACTTAAAAACAGGCGAAATCAAAGACCTTTATAATCCAAACGAAGCGTACTTAGCTGAGCACATCGTTACAACGCCGGAACGTTTCACTTATAAAGGATACGACAACTGGGATATCCATGGATGGTATATGCCACCAGTAGAAAAAGCAGACAAGCACGCGGCAATCCTCTATGTTCACGGGGGGCCACAAGTGGCATACGGCGAAAGTTTCTTCCATGAAATGCAAGCCCTCGCTGCAAAAGGTTATGGCGTAATTATGATTAACCCACGCGGAAGTAACACATATGGACAAGACTTCGTGAAGAGTATTCTTGGCGATTACGGGAACCACGATTTCGACGACTTAATGATGGGGGTAGACTATATCTTAGAAACACATCCTGAAGTCGACGCGGACCAATTATACGTTGCCGGAGGAAGCTACGGCGGATTCATGACCAACTGGATCGTAACGCATACCGACCGCTTCCGTGCAGCTGTTACACAACGTTCAATCAGTAACTGGATTAGCTTCTACGGAACAAGTGACATCGGCCCATTCTTCGTGGAAAAACAGTTGCTTGATGACATTAACAATCCACAACGCTTATGGGAAATGTCACCAGTAGCTCATGCGAAAAACGCGAAGACGCCATTACTTGTCTTACACGGACAAAGTGACTTACGTTGCCCACAAGAGCAAGGGGAGCAAATGTATATGGCCATGCGTAAAAATAACGTGCCAACAAAAATGATTCTATTCCCTCAGTCTAGTCACGGACTATCTCGTCAAGGATTACCAAACCTTCGTCAAGAACGTCTAAAAGCTATTACAGACTGGTTTGAGGAGTATTCAAAATAACAGCGTCCGCTCTCAAACAGCAGAGGTTGACGCACATAACTAGCTATTGATTTCGAAGAATCAACGGATTTTATAATAGCTGTAATAGGAAAAAGATTAAATGCAAATTAGCGGACGTTAGAATGAAATTCTTACGTCCGCTTTGAGCATTAAAGGGGAGAGACAATAGGCTAGACCCGGTCTTCTATTACAGCTATTATCAAAAAATCCGTAAGGATTCTGAGAAATCAATAGACATACAACCATTTAAATAGGGTGAGTCGACATCGGCTCACCCATGTTGCTTAATTAGAATAATAAAGAGTAGAGTTTATTAGCCTAATTGAACAAATTTAAATGTTGTTGCATGGTCTCCGCACTAGACTGCAACCGTTGAAGAGAAGTATTAAAGTCGTTCATCCACTCGGTTGAAACGACTGACAATTTTAACCGTGCTTCGTTTGTCATGCGAAGCAACGTTTCAAGCGACTGCAAAATATCGTCGGATTCCTTGCCGACAAGTTCCGTTCGGTAAGTAGCAATCAACTGTTTACGGTCTGCTTGAAATTGTTCATACAGTAACCTGTCACAAGACGCACCTGAAAAACAAGTTCGAGCAGTTCGGTTTTCCGTGTTACAAATCATGATGATGTTATCTGCATTCTGAAATCGTTGTTGATGTGGATCTTGATTTTTCGGATTGTCACATAACTCCATGGTTTGTGCCTGCACTCGAAACCACTTGAGGCATTTCTCTTCGGGGATACCAAAGCGTTCGAGGGCCCGCTCTTTAAAGTGTTTTGTGAGAGAATACTGTTGAAAATTCGGAAGTCCCATAGCGTACACCTCCTTTCTCAAATTTCCACCTATATTATACTCCTCACGCTAGAGAAAAACACGAAAAGAAGAGTAGATTTGTTGACGAATTTGAGGGAATACTGTATTCTACTAAAAGGAAAAATTAATAGTTACCTGTAAAGGGATATGTGTTGACAGATTCTCTATTATTTGGTAGACTATTGGAGTTGAGAAAACAAGCAGAAGCATCCCGCTTCTCGCCTAAGTTGACACTGGTCCTTGGGCTGATAGGAAATGTTCAAGTTTTAAAAAGACATTGGCAGCGGGAGTATTCTATTACTTCCGTTGCTTTTTTGCTTTTTTTCTCTCAAAAATTCTTGGAGGTGAATATCATAGCAAAAGATATGATGGTCAATGATGGAATTCGCGCTCGTGAGTTACGTGTTATTGACAATAACGGTGAACAAATTGGTGTTCAAACGAAAAACGATGCTTTACGTTTAGCAGAACAAGCTGGACTTGATCTAGTATTAGTTTCGCCAAACGCAAAACCGCCAGTTGCCAGAATTATGGATTATGGTAAATATCGCTTTGAACAACAGAAAAAAGAACGAGAAGCTCGCAAAAACCAAAAAGTCATCAATATCAAAGAAGTGCGTCTAAGCCCTACAATTGATGAGAACGACTTTAATACGAAGTTAAAAGCGGCGATCAAGTTCCTTGAAAAAGGCGATAAAGTCAAAGCAAGCATTCGATTCAAAGGTCGTGCCATTACTCATAAAGAGATTGGTCAAAAAGTTCTCGAGCGTTTAGCAGAACAAGTTTCTGAAATCGCGACAGTTGAACAAAAGGCTAAAATGGACGGACGAAGCATGTTCTTGATGTTAGCACCTAAGAATGATAAGTAAAAAAGTAACAGGAGGAAAGTCTCATGCCAAAACAAAAAACACACCGTGGTTCAGCTAAACGTTTCAAACGTACAGGTGGTGGAGGATTAAAACGTTCTCAAGCCTTCACAAGCCACCGTTTCCATGGCAAAACTAAAAAACAACGTCGTCACTTGCGTAAACAAACAATGGTTCACGCTACTGACATCAAACGTATTAAACAACAATTAAGTCAAATGCGTTAATTCAGCACGCAAACTATTACATTTTCGAACAGTCGCAAGAGACTGATAGACCAAGGAGGAATTAATTATGCCACGTGTTAAAGGTGGAACAGTTACTCGTCGTCGTCGTAACCGCGTTTTAAAATTAGCAAAAGGTTACTACGGAGCGAAATCAAAATTATTTAAAACAGCTAAACAAGCAGTCATGAAATCATATATGTATGCTTACCGTGACCGTCGTCAAAAGAAACGTGACTTCCGTAAATTATGGATCGCACGTATCAATGCGGCAGCTCGTTTAAACGGATTAAGCTACAGCAAATTAATGCACGGCTTAAAATTAGCTGGTATCGAAATGAACCGCAAAATGTTAGCTGACTTAGCAGTTAACGATGCAGCTGCTTTCACAGTATTAGCAGACAAAGCTAAAGAAGCATTAGCAAAATAATTTTATTTTCTAGATAATAGATCCACATTTGAGCCCCGTTAAACTCAATGTGAAGAATACCAAGAAAGAAATTGGAGGAAACAATCGTGCGTACAACATACATGGCTAAAGCTAGCACTACAGAACGTAACTGGGTTGTTATCGACGCTACTGATGTGCCATTAGGACGTCTTTCAGCTGTTGCAGCAAGCATTTTACGTGGAAAAAACAAACCAACATTTACACCTAACGTTGATACAGGTGATTTCGTAATCATCATCAACGCTGACAAAGTTGCCTTAACAGGTAAAAAAGCAACTGATAAAGTTTACTATCACCACTCAAACCACCCTGGTGGATTGACTGCTCGTACAGCTGGTGAATTACGTGCTAACAACTCTCGTAAATTAGTTGAATTATCAATCAAAGGCATGTTACCTAAGAACTCATTAGGTCGTCGTCAATTTACTAAATTACATGTTTACGGTGGAGCTGAACATCCACATGCTGCACAACAACCAGTAGCAGTAGACATCCAATCACTAATCTAAGGAGGAAAAAGCATTGGCTCAAGCACAATACCGCGGCACTGGACGCCGTAAAAATTCAACTGCCCGTGTTATCTTAGTACCAGGGACAGGAAACATTACAATTAACAAAAAATCAATCGAAGAATACATCCCATTTGCTTACTTACACGAAGTAATCAAACAACCTTTAAACTTAACTGAAACTTTAGGTTCATACGACGTTTTAGTTAACGTTAACGGTGGTGGATTCACAGGTCAATCAGGAGCTATCCGTCACGGAATCGCTCGTGCATTATTAACAGTTGACCCTGACTTCCGTGGAGTGTTAAAAGCTGCTGGCTTATTAACACGTGACCCACGTATGAAAGAACGTAAAAAACCAGGTCTTAAGAAAGCTCGTAAAGCTTCTCAATTCTCTAAACGTTAATATCGTTCTATTGCGAAGACTTATTCAAAGCATCCCATTTATTGGGGTGCTTTTTTTGTGTAGAGAATTGAGGTCAATTTCCGTAGCCGTAGGAACGAAGTGACGTACGGATAAGGATGCGAAGACGAATGCCTAGCAAGGGGTGTTGTTGCTTTAGCAACTTACAGCCATGGGTGCGAAGGGCAGAGCCCTAGCAAGGAGCCGTTGGAGCAAAGCGACTTACGGATGTGGCTGCGCCGGGCGAAGCCCTAGCCTCAAAACGTTAATTCGTTGTTGGAATTTGTTACAAGATCTCAGCACTCTGTATTTACAGGGTGCTTTTTTTATTGAGAATTGGCGTTCGCAATTTCCACAGCTGTTGGAGCATAGCGACTTACGGATGTGGATGCGTGCGACGAAGGAGTAGCCAATAAACGTTAATATCGTTCTATTGCGAAGACTTATTCAAAGCATCCCATTTGTTGGGGTGCTTTTTTGTTGTAGAAATGGAGAGCATAGAAAAAAGGAATCAAGTAGACATTGTACTTAATTCCTTTGTAAATAAATCTATTCAGTTTACGATTAAAACATATTTCTTACTATAAAGAGGTAAGGAAAGTAAGTCCGCCCAAAATGACTCCAGCTGCATTAGGGAAAATAAGTATCCAGTCTTTTTTTGGTTCTTTAGTCCAACCGTAAATTACCCAGATTAGGCAAGAAATGGCAGCAAAAAGAGGCTGGAAAGGTTGACCTTTAGTTCCTTGTAGGTTTGCGATAATTTGTGGAATATAAGCGATAAACACAAGGAAACCGATAAAAGCTCCAATAGATCCAACAAAACGGTTAATCTTTTGTTTTGACATATGTTTCCTCCAAAAAAGTTAATACGGATATACTAACACATATTCTTTATTTTATAAACATATATTGCTTTTAAGAGTCATTTTTAAAGATTTCTTAATCGGTTAAAGAATGTTTAAATTAAAAACGGATTTGACAGAAAAGCGAGAATAAAATGCGGATATGGTATAATGAAGTCAAAAGTATTTCATTAGAGGAAGTGGCCAGATGAAAATTATTGTCGATCGCAATTCGGTTTGTGCCGGAGATGATATATACAATCATGAGATGACATTCGAGGTGCCAGAGAGCCTAACCGTAGCTGAATTCTTTGACTTGGTGGAGAGTCACGGATTCTTAGCAGCAATTGTAGGAAACGATGTAGCGTGGGGGCTTCAAAATCGCACGAGTAAAATCGGAGAGTATTTTACAAAAACAGGAGAAGTCACTCATCCAGAAGTGAGCATTAAAGAGAAAATGGACGAAGCGGGCGGAGACCCTCATTTCTTCGTGCGCTATTATAGCAATCCCGAATGGGCCAGAGAAAACAGTGATGGAGGACAAGCATGAACCGTGAAGAGTTTTTAAGTAGAATCAATAAAGAAGGATTTTCATTTGCCATCGATATGACACGCTGGGGATTTTCAGACTGCAAGTCACTCGTGCGCAGTCGCAGACTTTCTGAGGAACAGCTCTACCAGATGTTTATGGAATTTTGCGAGGAACTTGAGAACTGTCTCAAGGAAGCAGGGGACGAGCGTCGCATGCTGTTTAATAAATATCCCGTGAGCCCAGTTCATGATAAATATAAAACTAAGTTCGATGCGATTTCTCCAAACGGACGTGAATTCCGTTTCGATTTTGTATTTCGCAATGACAATCATCTGAAAGTGTACCATCTTTTTGAAACGATTAATGGACGCAAGAGGATTACATGGAAAGATGTTATTAGTGAGATATTGGATGCATTATAAGCATATAAAAAGAGCTTTCCAGTGTTGGAAGGCTCTTTTGCTATATTTAGAAGAATTCGATTTTTTCATCGGTATGCTTTATATAGAAATAAGTGAAGTGTGCTTCTAATAAAAGAAGTGTCACTGCGGTAACGAGTGAAATAACTGTTGGCGTTGGAGCAATAAAGAAGCTCACGGTAAATCCACTGACAAAAATTAATTTTTGAGTATAATAATAGGATTCAGAAAATTGGTATTGTTTCTTATTGAAACGACCATTTGCGAGAACTCCAAATAAGAAGAGGCCGACTCCAGTATATAAGAAGTTTGTCGCAAATTTATGGAGGACCTCACTGTCGGCAAGGAAGCTCATCGATACGGTAATCATGATGAGTCCAATAAAAATTGGATAATGACTATAGATGATAAAGATGCCGTTTTTCTCCTGTGTCTCATCAATCACGTGATCAAATTGACCGAAATAGTAAAGGAAAAGAAGCGCCATTATCGCAAAGTAACAAACCGATTGGAAAGAGAACGTCTCTCTCGTAAAGAAGGCTGTTAACCCCATAATCATTTCTCCGAAAATAATAATCACAAGAAGCGAAAGTCGCTCGATTAAGTGAGGTAGATTAATGCTAAAGTGCGAACCTTTTCTCGTTTGAGTGATCGGCATAATAAATGTAATTAGAACGCCAGCTACGTAAATCGGAGAACCAATTTCAAGTGGAAGTAGCGCTGCTAGATACACCGCGAACGTGCTCAGTCCCGTCATCCAGAGGAAACTGCGAATACTTTGCTTCGTTTCAGGAGCAATGCCTTTTCTAAAGTACTCTATTAAGTACTGCAAAAATAGCGTAAGGGATAGTGTCCCGACCGCAAAGCAGAAGGCGTGATAATTATCTTGCCACTCGGTCGAAATCATATTCGAGATGTAGAGCAATAAGCCCATATTAGTGAACATAACGAGCATATTCAGTGGCGAATTTTTCCCGAAACGATTGGTGAAGACCATCTGAATCATCCAGCTATTTACAAGAACGAGCAGGGACAAGAGAAAGACGATGATCGATTCCTGTGGGACCACTCCGTAATGTAGATGATGAATAAGTCCGGTTAGTTTTGAAATCGCGTAGACGAACACCAAATCGTAAAAGAGCTCGGTGAATTCGACACGCTTATGATGAATAATCGATGCCATAGTAGATCCTTTCTTTGTTAAGTACACATTAAGTTTATGTAAATAATAATGGAGAGTCAAGAAGATGATGCTATAATGGTCCAAACAAAGAGGGAGGAATGACAATGGAAATGGAAAACGAAACAACAGCACTAAAATGGGTCTTCTACCGAGAAGTGGATGTCCCACGCGATATCGAAGAAATTCTTGTGACAGGAGAGGTGGCAGACCGCGCCTTCAAAACGGTACGAGACGTTGCAGTATTCACCAACAAACGCCTGATTGTAAAAGATGTCCAAGGACTAACAGGAACCAAAGTCGAGATGTATTCCTTACCGTATAGCGCGGTGAATATGTGGTCTACAGAAAATGCAGGCATCCTCGATTACACCTCAGAAGTGGAATTATGGACAAGAGCAGGCCATATTAAGATTGAATTGAAACGCGGCATCAATATTCGCGAGTTCGAACGCTTATTAGCAGAATATATTTTATAAAGAAAAAAGAGTCGCTACAGCTGTTGTAGCGGCTCTTATTTGTTAAACTCAATTATTTGTTGAAAGTATTTTTAATTCCTTCGACTGCGCCTTCAACGCCTTCTTTAACGTTTTCTAGAACTTCTTTGGCTTTACCTAAACCTTTTTCTACTGCACCTTCTGTTTCAGTGCTTTGATCACCAGTAACTTTTCCTAATAATTCTTTTGCAGCACCTGTTGCTTGTTGTAATTGTTTTTCTAATGACATAAGAAGACCTCCTTTTTATTGGTTTGCCCAATTGTAGCACTAAATAATTCGTTTACAAAAGTTTCTGCTTGAGAAAGGTTTCATAAGCAGATGTTTCAAAGAGAATGGACGTGTCATGTTAAAATAATTCTAAAGAGACTCAAGGAGGATACCATATGACAGAATATCAATTACCACGCGTTTGGAGCGCAGCCGATAGCAACCAAGGGAAGTTCTCAGGAATTAACCGTCCAACAGCAGGGGCTCGTTTTGAACAAACATTGCCAGTCGGAGAAACAGATTTACAAGTGTATTCGCTTGGCACACCAAATGGTATTAAAGTGACGATTATGCTGGAAGAATTACTCGAAGCAGGCGTCGACAAGGCAGCCTACGACTTATTCAAGATTTCAATTATGGATGGGGACCAATTCAGCAGCGACTTTGTAGCGATTAACCCGAATTCGAAGATTCCAGCACTCTTAGACCGCTCAGGGGATGAACCGATTCGCGTCTTCGAGTCAGCGAATATCTTGCTTTATTTAGCAGAAAAATTTGGAAAATTCATTCCAGAAGACACTGCTAAACGTACAGAAGTCTTAAACTGGCTCTTCTGGCAAACAGGAGCTGCACCATTCTTAGGGGGCGGATTTGGACACTTCTTCAATTACGCACCAGAGAAAATCGAGTACGCCATCAACCGTTTCACAATGGAAGCGAAACGCCAATTAGACTTGCTTAATCAAGAGTTAGCCAAACGACCATATATCGCAGGAGACGAATACACGATTGCCGATATCGCGATTTGGTCATGGTACGGGCGCCTCGTTCAAGGACACTTGTATCAAAATTCTGCAGAATTCCTAGATGCACAAAGCTACAAGCATTTAAACGAATGGGCAGACAGAATTGCCAAACGTCCCGCTATACAAAAGGGAGTAGAAGCGGAGTATAAATCTATTAAATAAAGAAGGGTTAGTATGATTGAATATAAAAACGTCGCCTTGCGTTATGATGAAAAGCTCGTTTTAAAAGACGTGAACTTAAGCATTAACGACGGCGAATTTATGGTGTTAGTGGGGCCATCCGGTTCAGGGAAAACAACCATGTTAAAGATGATTAATCAGTTGATTGAACCGACTGATGGAAATATTTTTTTAAATGAAAAACGAATCAAAGAACATGACCAACGAAAATTACGCTTAGAGACAGGCTATGTTCTTCAACAAATCGCGTTGTTCCCGAACTTAACAGTGGCGGAAAACATCGCGCTCATCCCTGAAATGAAAGGGTGGAAGAAGGAGCAAATCGCTGCAAAAACAAAGGAACTACTTGACAAGGTAGGCCTTCCTGCAGACGATTACGCCAAACGCCTTCCAAGCGAACTCTCTGGTGGGGAACAACAACGGGTAGGGATTGTCAGAGCGATGATTGCAGAACCGATGACGCTTCTCATGGACGAACCATTCTCGGCCTTAGATGCCATCTCTCGTAAGCAACTTCAAGAACTCACGAAGGCATTGCACCGGGAGTTTAAGATGACGACGATTTTCGTCACACATGATACGGATGAAGCGTTGAAGTTGGCTGACCGTATTGCGGTTTTAAAAGATGGAGCAATTCAACAAGTTGCACCACCTGAAGAAATTCTAGAGCGTCCTGCAACGGAATTTGTGGCAGAATTGTTCAAAGGAGGTGCCGTTCATGCATAATCTCGTAACGACCTTCCAAGAGCGTTTTAGCGACTGGACAGTGGCATTGGGGCAACATTTACAACTCTCGCTCTTAGCCTTACTGATTTCGATTGTGGTGGCCGTTCCATTAGCGGTTGTTTTAAGCTCGTACAAGCGCTCTGCATCATTTGTCCTTCAACTGGCAGGAATCTTCCAAACGATACCCTCACTGGCGCTATTAGGGCTCTTTATTCCATTTATGGGCATCGGAACGGTCCCAGCACTCACGACGCTAGTGATTTACGCTTTATTCCCGATTTTACAAAATACAATTACGGGACTCGAAGGGATTGACCCAAGCTTAGAAGAGGCCGCCATTGCCTTCGGGATGACGAAGTGGGAACGCCTGAAGAAGTTTGAGATTCCAATCGCGATGCCTGTTATCATGTCGGGGGTTCGCACCTCTGCTGTCTTTATTATCGGGACAGCGACTCTTGCGGCCTTAATCGGGGCAGGGGGACTTGGCTCGTTCATCCTTCTTGGGATTGACCGGAACAATGCCAGCTTGATTTTAATTGGGGCTATCTCTTCAGCGCTTCTGGCGATTGCGTTTAGTACATTGTTGAAATGGATGGAACATGCCAAATTAAAAACGATTTTCGCAACCTTTATCGTCCTATTTGCCGGACTAGGAGCATCTTTTGTTTCTGGGATGATGCCTTCGATGGGGCAACAAACACTGATTATTGCCGGTAAATTAGGACCCGAACCAGAAATTTTAGCGAATATGTATAAGCTTCTGATTGAAGAAAAAACAGAGTTAAAAGTAGGAGTGAAGCCGAACTTCGGGAAGACGAGCTTCCTATATGAAGCCTTGAAAAACGGGGACATCGACATTTACCCAGAATTCACAGGAACGATTACGGAGAGCTTGTTGAAGCCAGCGCCGAAAGTGTCGCATGATCCACAAGAAGTGTACGAAATGGCCAAAGAAGGTATCTTGAAACAAGACGGATTAGCGTTCTTGAAGCCGATGGACTATCAAAACACGTATGCAGTTGCAGTCCCAAGAGCCATCGCCGAAAAATACGGACTCAAGACGATTTCTGACTTGAAGAAAGTCGAAGGGCAATTGAAAGCCGGATTCACGCTGGAATTCGACGACCGCGAAGACGGAAACCGTGGTCTTCAAAAAGTATACGGATTGAACTTAAACGTCGCAACAATGGAACCAAGCCTGCGTTACCAAGCGATTCAGTCGGGAGACATTCAAATCACCGACGCTTATTCTACGGACGCAGAAATCACACGCTATGACTTAGTGGTGTTGGAAGACGACAAACAATTATTCCCACCGTACCAAGGCGCACCATTAATGAAAGAGGCGTTGTTGAAACAACATCCGGAATTAGAAGGCGTGCTGAACGAGTTAGCTGGAAAGATTACAGCAGAACAGATGAGTCGTATGAACTATGAAGTGGGAGTAGAAGGTAAGTCCGCTGAAACGGTTGCTCGCGAGTTTCTTCAAAGTGAAGGGTTGTTAAAAGAATAAAATAATGGGATTTGTAAAAATTCTTCAGAATCCTTTGGATTTGTTTATGGTAAATAGAATAGCTGTACCTGCGTGAGCCTTGGTCTCACGCCTACCAAGCTTGTAAATATCATTTTATTAACTTAGACAATATAGACGCAGTAGACAAATGGATTGACCTTCACTATCAAGTAGTTTGGTCAATCCTATTTGTCCTTGTGGGGGTAAGACTACGAAGAAACAGAAAAACACTGTTTCTTCTGTCTTACTCCCATTCACATTGGTTACACTCGCTATTCTTATTACTATAAAATCCAAGGATTCTTTTGTATTTTTACGTATATTTTTGGAGCCCTTCATTTTGTAAGTGCGAGAACGGTTTTGCGGTGCCTTCACCGCAACTACATGACTGAATAAGAACCATTTACTTGTTTCACCTGTTTTACTGAACCACGATTAATTTCACGAGTAATAGTAGAGCGATTTCTCCCAAGTCTACGAGCAATCTCAGCAGGTTTTAGTTCTACACTTAAATAAGCTTCAATTTCTCCTCGATCAGCTTCAGATAAGTGTTTGTATGATTGATTTGTGTTAGAATAATTAGTGGAGATATTCATCTTCCTGTATACTGTTTTTGGCAACTCTAGTATATCGGATGAACATGTCTTTTGTGTTGCACTTCATTTTACAACAGGGAAATTTAAAAAAAATAAGAAAAAATCTTGACAACTTAAATATATGTGATATAATTTAAATCATTAAGGCTTGCCCTTAAAAAATAAAGGAAATTTGAAAGGAGATAAAACATGAAAAAAGTTTTATTGACATCAGTAGCAGTTCTTGCAGCGTTATCAACAGCAGCTCCAGTATTTGCTTCTGACAATTCATATAGTTCAAACGCATTGATTCAAAAACATTATGTTTCTGAACGTGATATTGCTGATGAAGCAAACACACAAGTTGCACAACACGAAGCTGAAATCAATGCAGAAGCTGAAGCAAAGGCTCCAGTTGTAGCAGCTAAAGCAGCTCTTGAGGCATACGGTTCAGGTCACCTTTACGGCGAATACGTTGCAAAACTTGAAGCAGCTCGTGCTGAAGCTCGTAACGAAGTGCGTAACGAGTATGTAAGAAAACTCCAAGAAACATTCCGTAACGCAGCTATTGCTGAAGGTAAATACTGGAACGATGCAACTGGTGTTCAAGACAACAAAACAAAAGAGATGCGCGATGCAGAAGATAAAGCTCTTAACCATGGTGAAGCAGCAGCTGACCAAGATGCAACTACACCAGATGCAACTAAACCAGGTGTTGCAGACCAAGCTCAAAAAGCAAACGAAGCTGCTAAAAAAGCTGGTGTAACTGCTAAAGCAAATCAAAAAGCTCTTCCAAAAACACACGCTGTTAAATAATTTTATATAATAAATAATTTTATATAAAAAGTAGCCAATCACTGAAACTTGGTTTCAGTGATTTTTTTAGTAAAAGTTGAAGGAGAAAAAGATGAGTAGACGTTCTACGACAAAGAAATCACCAATTGCTAAAATAATTGCTTCTATCGTTGCAGTAGCTATCATTGCTTTAGCAGGTTTCTTTATCTATAATAGCTTCCTAGCTCCAAGTGGAGATAAGCTAAATGATGCAAAGGTTACTCAGGAGGCTCCAAAGCAAACCGATACTGCTAGTCAACAGGAGGCTCCAAAGCAAACTTATACTGCTAGTCAAGAAGAAAAAGAATATCTCGCTAATAAATTTAAAGGCTTGCTTGCAACAAACTCTGAAACAGTTGGTTATGTATATATTCCTGGTACACAGTTAGATGAACCAGTCGTTCAAACAACAGATAATGCGACTTATTTGGATAAGCGCTTTGATGGCGTTATCGAACCTTTAATGGGTGCAGTCTTTATGGATGCTGATAACAAGAAGGACTTTAGTGATCGATTGACTTGGTTATTTGGTCACGCTCGTGGTAGTAAAGTGCCTGACCACCGCATGTTTAAAGATGTGAATTACTATAGCCGCCAAGAATATTTTGATGAACACCCTTATGTTGTCATTGAAACTCCAGAGAGAAAGTATTATTATGAAGCTGTTGCTATGATTATTGTCCCAGAAGAAACAGCTTTTTACCGTACTTCTTTTGATGATGATGCGGATTTTGAGAAACAGCTAAATATTATTTATGATACTGCAGAGGTTAAAAAACCAAATGTTAAGGTATCAGCTAAGGATAAATATCTTGTTCTTTCTACTTGTCGTGAAGAGGATGACACGATTCGTGCCAATCTCTATCTTCGACAAATTCCTGACTCAGAGATGAGTGATTTTGTCAAACAACATGGAGAAAGCCTTAAATATAAACCAACAAGAGAATAACCTTTAAACAAAAACTTTGTGAATCCTCTTAGAATTAAATGAAATAGTTTAATTCTGGGAGGATTTTTGGTTCTATAATTTTTATTTAACAGCTAATTTTAAACAAAAATAAAGACAAACTCCGCTTGAGTCAAATCTCAAACGGGGTTTGTCTTCAGTCTGAGGGATGTAGTTTAACCTACATTCCTTTTTGCTTAATCGACTTTATAAAGAAAATGATCAGGCTTACCTGAGTAATCTTGACCAGCATATAAGCGGTCGCGAGAATTATTGGATTGGGCTGGTTTTGTTGTTCCATCGCCTTTATTGACTTTAGGGGCTTCAGCTCCAGCAGGAATTATAAGAATGAAGTATCCACCAACGCCGCCTCCTTTAGGACGAACACCAAGTCTTAAGACTGTGCCATCTTTTTCAGGTTTCACTGTAAAGATTTCTGAATACTCATCCACTAGTCCATTTTTATCAAATACCAATGTAGTACCTTTTGAGTTTCTCCAAGTACCAGCTAGGCTAGAGTAGTCGCCGTTTTGGATTTCGACAATGTTAATTCCTTTTTGCGCACTGGCTTCTTTCTTCGTTACAGGTTTTGTATAAACTGATTTGTAAGTAAATTCATCTTTCTTAATCGATTCAGGTAATCCTTCCGGTACTTTTTCACCTTTAGAACGGTCAATTTTCCATTCATGGGTTTGTTCTAATTTCGTTCCAGTAGAATCAAATTTATATTGAATCATATGAATATTCTGTCCAGCACTCGAAGAAGTAGACATTAAAAGAGAGCCGTCTACGAGTGTGTCTAATAGAACGCGTTCCCCAATGGATGCCAGTTTAACCTCTGGAGAAGTTAAGCGAATAACTTGTCCATCTTTAAGAGTATAGATATCCAGTGGAATATGATTCCCGTTTTGAAGTATAAACGAAATAATGAGTTCATCGGTGCCGTTTTTGTCTAAGTCATAAAGAGCATAGTCGATACCAGTATAAATTTCGTTATTTCGTAAAAGATAAGCAATCGTGTTAATCGATTGATCCACATCACCTTTACTGTTTTTCGTAACAGTCGCATATTTTGAAATGATTCCGTCATATAGCGAGTAATCAGGTTTTACCTCTACCGTCGTCGAAACGGTTGTTGTCGTTGTTTCTGTTGTCGTCTCTACAGTCGTCGTTTCTTCAGGGGCTTTTTGTGATTGACAAGCCACCAAGAAAAGACTCGATAAAAGAAGAGTAGACAATAATTTTTGTTTCCCATAAGATTCCTCCACACACAAACTTTGAACTTTTTATAAAGAAATTATAACAAAAAAATGAATAGATTAAAATTGAAATCATATTGGCTAACAAAAATCACCTCCACGAACTCTCTCTAGTAGAGGCGTGGAGGTGTTGTTTTTCATATAAGATTTGATGGTTCTAAGGAAGAGATTATTCCGCTACTTTTTTGAAGCGCATTGTGTAGTAAAGAGTAACCGCATCTCCATTGTCAAGGTCTTGTTTTTGTTCGAGTGACAGTGTTAATATTCCATCTTCAAGGGTATATTTATAGGTCACTGGATATACGAATTTCTTACTCGAGAATGTTACTAAATCAATGAACATTGGTGCGTTCTTGAATTCAAACGTACCGGCACTTTCGTTAATGGTGATTTCTTTTAAGGTTTGATGGATTTCATATTTTTCATCATTGTACTCAAAGCTGAGGGGGAGTTTATTTTTGTTATAAATTTCCAGGTTCTTTTTCAAAGCGTCATACTGATTTTTAATATATTGTTCTTTGGTTCCTTGGACACTTGTTAACTTTTGCGCCTTCTCGTAGTCATAGAAGTTGCCGACAGCCACATTGGTTGTTGCTGTAAGATCGTATACGGCAGAATCCCCTGTAATCGTTAGTGTCGGCGTCACGTCCTTGAAGGCATCAGAGTAGATGAGTCGGCGTGGAAGTCGATTCGAAAACTCCTCATATCCTAAGCTACGTTCGAGAGTACTTCTGAAGTCGATTTGTTCCCATTTTCCTTCCAGTGGATTGGAAGGAGCAGTTGTTGTAGTTGTCGTTGTAGCAGTTTGATTTCCGCAGCCGGCAAGCATTAAAAGAGAGCAGCCAGCAATGAATAATGGTTTTAAGTATTGTTTAAACATGGTCGCGTCTCCTTTCTATTTCTTTTCTGTACTTGGTACGCGTTTGAATGTTAGTTCAAAATGAACAGGAAGATTGTCCTTCGTCTTCATATCGGCGTAGATGGTCAAGATGCCGTCTTTTACTTCATAGTTGTACGTTGCTGGATCGAATCTATGATCTTTACCTGCTGTCGTTAGAGGGAAGGAGTCAAGAATGATGAGCCCTTCGTCAAATGTGACAGTCTTCGCTTTTTCATCAATAGTTCCTGTAGCCTCGTAGCTATAAGTTCCAGTCGATGTATCCATTGATGCTTTATATTTCTTGAAGTTTTGCACGAACTCTGTTTGTCCGTTAATATAACGGCTAACAAATGCGTCTTCTGTCATTTTTTTCTTATCCTTAGAAATCTCGTAGTAAGCTTTGGCAAATTTCTTCGAGTCAAATTGATAGCTTAGCTTTGCGTTTGTACCATCAACGGAGAATTTCATCTTGAAGTCTTTAAAGGCTTCAATGAATTTTTTAAAAGTATAAGAGTTCATATCAAATGGGGAAAAAGCTGTTTGAATCGATTCGAGCTCAAATACGGATTCCCATTCACCAGCAATATTATTTGGATCTTTTTGTTTTTGTTGTGCTTGCGCTTGTTGCGCGTTATTGGCATTTTGGTCTGAAGCTTGGTTCTGTCCACATCCAGCGATCACGAAAATTGCGCCAAGAGAGAGCAGACCAAGAAACAGTTTCTTAGTTTGTCTAATCATTGTTAGACCTCCTTCAAACAGATTGTTGTATTATGCTTATATTATACTCCTAATATTTTTATTTTACAAGATTTTTTACAAAAATTACCATTTTCTTCCGTCACCTCACCATTATTCAACAGGAGAAGAAGGAGCCAATCAGTTCTTCGTTTATTAAACTAGCTTTTAAGATACTTTGGATGAACACACTTTAATAATCTGCCTCCAATTTAGAAGATAAATAATGGAACATAAAAAAAGAATGTACTCATAGTACATTCTTTTTTTCAGAGCTGTCTTGATAAGTTATTCCGCTACTTTTTTGAATTTTGCTGAAATAATCGTATTTAAATTATTCTTTCCATCGCGTTGCTCAATTGTCAACGTTAAAATATCTCCATCAATCGAGTATTTATACGTCGTTTCTTTTTCGACAGGTCCAATAGACATGATTGCAAGATGCACAATATTGATCGCTTCTGGGAAGACAATTGTTTGGTTTGCTGTATCTAATTTACCATTCTTCAATACAGAATGAATTGTGGCATTATCTTTATCAAATTCATAAGTTGTATTTGGGAAGTCTTTAGCGCCAGATTGTAGAGTGGTTGATAATCTAATAAATTGATTTTTAATATATTCGTCTTTTGTTTGAGTTACTTTAGATCCGTCTTTTTGTTTTAAGTAATCGTAGAACATTCCAAAACCATCCGCTAGAGAAACAGTATAGTCGAATTCAACAGATGTACCAGTAATGTTCAACGTTGGTTTTATATCTTTCCATGCTTCAGGATAGATAAGTTTCATCGCTGAATCATCATTTTTGAAATCTTTATAAGCTAAGCTACGTTCAAGAGCTGGTCTGAAGTCGATGGCTTGCCATTTTCCTTCAATTGGCACTGGTTCTTTTTGAGTAGTGCTACCTTTACGTTTGAAGTGTAGCTCATAGTGAACTGGAAGATTATTTTTCTTCGCTTTTCCGTCAATCGTGACATAAAGCATATCATCTTTTAGTTCGTAATGATATGTGTTTGGCGAAATGCGGTTTTCACCAAATGAGAAGAAGAATGAGTTTGCTACTGAAATTCCTTCATCAAAGGTCATAGTTTTGGCATCTTGATCAATAGAACCCGTTGCTTCGTAGCTAAACACACCTGTATCTTTATTCATGCTAACTTTGTATTTCTTAAAGTCGGCTGCGAGGCTTTCATGACCGTCATATTGGAGTTTTTTGAATTCTTCTTCAGTCTTTCCTTTAGCGTCTGTTGAGAAAGTGTAGAAAGCTTTAATAAAGTTATCAATGTTATAATCGTATTTAATGGTTGCCGTATCGTTTTCAATCTTCAAGTCCATTTTGAAGTCTTTAACAGATTCAAGCAATCGTCCAAAGTTAAGTGCATAGAGGGTATAGGCACCGATGGACTCTGATAACGCATCGACAGTATCGACTAATTCCCAGTCACCATCAATGGTTTCTACTTTTGGCGCTTCTGTTTGAGCGGCACCTTGAGAGTTGCTTTGTTCTGTTGAACAAGAAGCCAGTACGAAGACTGAACATAGAGCAACAAATGCTAAAAATAATTTCTTATAATGTCTAAACATTGTTAGACCTCCTTAATAGAGTGATTCTAATATATTTAAATTATAACGATTACAATTTTTGTTTGCAACGGTTTTCACGAATTTTACAATGTTGCCCCGTAATTTCACTGATTATTCAAAATGAGAAGAGGAAAAGTTTTATTTGGCAGGTTCACTAAAGTTTTGAGATGCTCAAGGACTTTTCTGTGTAAGATAACTTTTAGCTTCTATTAAAATACGAAGGAGCTTCGGGGTATAGTCATGATAACCGCGACAAACAAGTAAGATGAATTAGAGCGGGTTAAAGTTTCCAACTTTTATCCGCTCTTTGAAGCTTGCTAGGGTTGAGACTTAAGGCTCAAGCCGGTGTAGCAGTTATCATAACTATACAGACCCAAAGGTTCCGAAGTATTTTAATAGAGCGTAAGCTCTATATTTTTCCACACAAAAACCCCTTGAGAAAATCTCAAAGGGCAGTGAATTAGTTTTGAACTTTCTTAAACTTCATTTGGTACACCACATGCAAGTTTTGCTCCTTCAGTGTGCGTTCCGCTTTTATCGTCATCGTATCCCCAACAATCTCATATTGATACTTCATTGGTTTTTCTTGGTCGGTGAGATACAGTGGAATGACTGCAAAAATATTTGGAACTTCCGGGAAGGTAATCGTTTTGGTTTTTGTATCTATAACGCCATCTTTTAAAACAGATTTAACCGTCGATGTCTGTTCATCCCAATCAACCGTATGGTATTTGAGATTACCATATGTCGTTTTTGCTAAACCAACAATATAGTTAATCGCATTTTCTTTGTAGCTAAATTGTTTTTTGCCAATAACATCACCATACGCATCTATGAATTTTGACATGTTTGCAGTGTATTCGAATGTAACTTTATTTCCTTGAACCTTGAGCACTGGAACCACGTCTTTAAGGGCCTCTGTTGCCTTCAAGCGACTGGCCGCATCGTCGTATTTGAGTAGAAATACCTTTTCAAGAGTATCTCTAAATTCAACGGCTTGCCATGTTCCTTCTATTTCAACCGAAGCAGGTTTTGGAGCTTCTGTAGTTGGCGTTTGACTTTGTGTTTGTTGTACTGGTTGTTGTTCGTTTCCACATCCTGCGATGAATAGTAGAGAGAAGAGTGAAACCATCCATAACGTAAATTTTTTCATGTTTGCCACTCCTTTCTTATTGTCCGCCTAATCGATTGAAACGAATACGCATATCTCGTGGATAGCCTTCTTGAAGTTCGCCTTCAATAAAGAGCGTCATTTGATTGCCGTCCACTGTGTAGTTATAAGTAATAGGTTTTAATGGGTCAATGCCAATTCCCATGACAAGTGCCTTTAAGAAAGTCGGTGTTTCAGGGAAGGTAATCGTATGTTTTTCCTTGTCAATTTCACCTGTTAAAGAGTAGTCATAGGACAAGTTTGCATCGTCGGTTGTCACCTTTGCGTGCTGATATTTCTTTGCGACCTCTTTGAACGCATCAAAATTATTTTTAACATAGGTATTCATATCAGGAGAGTTCAGTTGAAGGCCCTTGTATTGATCTTCATAAATTTTTTTGACACTAAGATGATACTTCAATTCGACCGTATTTTCATGAATATCGAGCGTCATTTTTACGTCATTGAAGTCTTCTACCGCATATGCGGAAACAAGTGTATTTAAATTCATTGCCAAGAGAATCTTCTGCATCGTTAATGGTTGTTCAGTCCATTCCCATGATTCCTGTTGGGGTGTATTTTGTGCTTTAGACTCTGACGGTTGGTTCTGGCACCCTGCAACGAAGAGTAGTGTAGCACATGCCAATAATCCGAAAAGCATCTTCTTTGTCTTACCTAACATAGAGTTACCTCCTAAAAGTTGTTACTTCCATTTTATCATTAACTGGAATGATTATACAGTGAAACTTTGAGCGAGTGTCATTTGAACGGTGGGCATAACGAAAAGAGGAAAAGATTTATTTGGCCGGTTCACTTACCGTTTGAGATTCTTAAGGCTTTTTAAGTACAAAATAGCATTTATGTTTCTATTAAAATACGAAGGAGCTTCGGGGTATAGTCGTGATAACCGCGACAAACAAGCAATGTGAAATGGGAGTAAGACAGAAGAAACAATGGTTTTCTGTTTCTTCGTAGTCTTACCCCCGCAAGGACAAATAGGATTGACCAAACTACTTGATAGTGAAGGTCAATCCATTTGTCTACTGCGTCTACATTGTCTAAGTTAACAATATGAAAATTGCATGCTTGCTAGGGTTGAGACCCTAGGCTCAACCCGGTGTAAAGGTTCTAGAGTATTTTAATAGTGCACAAGCTCTATATTTTTTGTACACAAAAACCCCTCGAGAAAATCTCAAAGGGGCAGTGAATTATTTTTGCACTTTCTTAAACTTCATTTGATAAACCAAATGAATTCCATTTTCTTTATAGACCTTCTCAGCAGTCATCGTAAGAATATCGCCATTGACCTCATAATGATAAGTAATTGGGACTTCTGTTGAAGAAATATAAAGTGGGAGAATTCCAAATAGATTTGGAACATCCGGGAAGACAATCGTTTTTGCGTTTGTGTCTAGAACGCCACCTTCTTGTTTTCCCTTGAAAATATAAGTTTCATCATTATAAGTTCCAGATAAGTCTTGGGACTTTTTAAAATTTTTTTGGGCAACAGCGGCAACGACTTTCGCTGCTTCTGCCTTGTCCTTAGCGACATCTTTATGTGTTTCAGCAAAGAACTCGAAGTATTTATTCATATCGGCCGTGTACGTAAGAGTCACCTTTGTTCCCTCGATGGTTAAAGTAGGAGAGACATCTTCGAAAGCCTCTGTTACTTTCAATCGGGTATACGCGTCCTTGTAAGTATATAAAAATGTACGTTCTAATGTATCTCTAAAGTCGATCGCTTGCCATTCACCTTCAAGAGCGACTGGTGCAGGAGCCTCAGTTGTGGTTTCAGCAGTTGTTTGTTGTTGCTGTTGTTCAGCGCATCCTGCAACAAATAGAAGAGTTAGAAGCGACATCGTCCATAGCGAAATTTTTTTCATCGTTTTCATCATTCATCACTCCTTCTATTTAGACTCTTCCGTGTAGTTAAAGCGAAGACGCATCACAATTTTCAGCCCTTTTTCGTTTTTGCCTTCAGCAGAAAGCGTCATTTGTTTTCCTTCCACTGAATAGTTATATGTGATGGCCTCTAGTGGGTTTGTATTAGGTCCTAAGATAATTTTGCTTAGGAATGTTGGAGTTTCTGGGAAAGTGATGGTGTGATTATCTGGATCAATGGTTCCAGTCAGCGTATAGTCGTAAGCGTAGTTTGCTTCATCGACTGTAATCTTTGTATGTTGAAGCGTCGCTACATAGGCTTTAAAGTCTTCTGTTTTCTGTTGTACGTATGTTTTGAAATCAGGTGTCTTCAGACCTAGGCCTTTATATTGATCTTCGTAAATGCGCAGATAATCAAAACGATACTTCAATTCAACCGTTTTGTCTTTAATTGTCATCGTCATTTTTACAATATCTAAGTCATCCAACATATATGCTGCAGCGCGGGGCTCGAGATTCGTTGCAAGGAAAACTTTTTGCAACGTCGATTGTTGTTCGGTCCATAACCACGTTCCTTGTTGGTCTTTAGTTAAATCTTGTGGAGCTTTAGGTCCTTGTTGTGTAGATGTCTGACATCCTGCAATAAGCAGTAGGCTGGCAATCGCCAACAATCCTAACATCATCTTCTTAATTTTATTAAACATAAACGTGCCTCCTAAAGTTGGTTACCTTTATTCTAACATTAAATGGAATCATTATAAAGTGAAATTTTGAGCGAAGTCTCATTGAATGGTGGGCATAATGAAACAGCTCTTTGAAAATCTTGAGGGTACCTTTTAATTTCACTGATGTTTCAAAATGTAAAACGTAAAAATATTATTCAGATGACTCTCTTACCGTTTGAGCTTTTCAAGGTCTTTTATGTGCAAAAAGCCTCATTCGATGAATGAGACTTTCTAAAAATAATGATTAACGTCCAAACCAAACGCTCATATCCACATTTCCAAGCCCAGTGACAAATTCCTTATCGGTATATTGCCAGCCCCAGCTTGGTTGACTGTATGGAAGTTGGTAGGTGAGCTGTGGAGTATAGGCCGCAACCCAGTCTACGTATTTTAAGATTTCAGGATCGTTTAAACGATTTTGCAACAGATATTGATAACTGTAAATACGCACGTTTGTGTAACCAGCTTTAGCCATCGTATCACGATACGCTTTCCAAATTTTCACCCAAGTAGTAGTATCCGTTGGTGCTGATTTTGCACCGTTTGTATAACGCCAGTCTTCTAAGTCGAAGTAAATAGGGTAAGTTGGTTTAATATTGTATTTTTTGATTAACGCAATGGTTTGCTCGGCATCTTCTACGCCATCTGCCTCTGTTGAAGCATAAGTGTAGAGGTAAATTCCATAAGGCACTCCAAGACGGTTTAGCTCGCTAATGTTGTGGGCGAGATGTTTATCTTCTGCACCAGAGTAACCGATACGAACAATAACCGCATCAATATCATTGTCCTTGATGATGCCTTCCCAGTTAGAGATATGACCTTGGTGTTCACTGATGTCCATGACTTTCTTGGTTGTTTCATCCCCAAGACGTTGACTTGCACCATTGTAGAAGTAACGCTTGCCGTCTTTTTCAACCCAACCGATATCGACTGCTTTCTTGCTCAAGATATTTCCGCTCCCGTCAAATACGTATTGATAGTGGTCGATGATATGCGTCCCAGTTGCCATTTTACCGTTATCGAGTACGTAATATTTATTCTCAATCCATTCTTTACGAGCGACTTTTCCGTTGCCTTTGAAGTAGTACCAGTAGCCACCGACTTTGGCCCAGTAGTTCTTCGCATAGGTACCGTCATCTTTGAAATAGTAAGAAGAACTAGTTGATTGGTCGTATTGCATTTCGTTTTTCGCCATACGTCCATTACCCTTGATAAAGTAAGAGCCGACCCATTCATTTTTGGCTATGTAGCCACCGTCTTTAAAGTAGTACCAGTCGCCGTCGATTTCTTTCCATTGTTTGTTTAGGTATTTCCCATTTTCGTCAAAGTAGAAAGAACTATTGTACGTAGGGTCGTAGACGAGTTCGCTTGCGGCCATCGCACCGTCAGATTTGACGTAGTAAGAGCCAATCCATTTGCTCGTATCCATTTCCCCATATTTGCGGAAGTGATACCATTTACCGTCGATTTCCCTCCATTGATCGCGGACGTATTTACCAGATGCATCGAGATAATAAGTGGCTTGGTACTTGCTGTCGTAAATAAATTCGGACTTGGCCATATAGCCGCCACCTTTTAAGTAGTAGTCACCTTTCCATTCATTACGCGCATAAGCACCACCTGGCTTAATATAGAACCAGCTATTGTAGTTTCTGTCGAAAACCCATTCGTTGTCGGCCATCGCACCGCTATCTTTTAAGAAATAGCTGCCGCTCCATTCGTGAGAGTACATCACACCATTATCGTGGAATGCGTACCAAACGCCACCGATTTTCTTCCAGTCGCCACGGAATACTTTTCCGCCAGACAGAGCATAGTACCATTTACCACCTTGGTAATTCCAACCTGGACTAACGAGCATTCCTTCGATGTCCACAAGATAGCCATCTGGAGTAATGGTTGATTTCAACATCTTTCCATCCACGCCAAAGTAATACCAGCGGCCTCCGTGCCATTTCCATGTATTTGTAATTGGCTTACTGTCCACTTGGTAGTAAGTTTCGCCGTCTGCTTTGTAAAGACCAGTGTATTTTGGTTCTTCACCTGGCTTATACACATGGATATCGACGTCGTTTTTGGAATCTGTTGGAAGAGTCCCTTCCGAAGTCGTTGTTGTTTCTGTCGTTGGTTGAACCGTTGTCACTTCAACAGTCGTCGGTTGAACGGTTGTTTCGGTTTGTGTCGTCTCTGCAGCAACCGCATGTGCCGAAAGGGCAAATAGGGCAGCCGTTAAGAGTGTGACTTTACCTGTAAGTTTCATAAAGACCTCCTTGGTTAAATTTTTCCTTTTTAAGTGTACCAAAAAAGGGTGGAACGCGCAATTTCCTAAAATAAAATTCACACTTTTGTCACAAGAATAAAATGGAACTGCAATAAACGAATCGATTCAGGGAATTGAAATCGTGAGTCTATGGAAAATCTGAAATTGGAACACTTGAACTCGTGAAGAAACGCTAGTAGATGTGCTATAATCGGTTTTATGAAAACAACAGAACAACCAAACCAACCAAAAAATCAAATTATTAAAGGAACCTTGATGACGCTCTTTGCCGGGATTGCCTGGGGGATGAGTGGCGCATGCGGTCAATACTTGATGGCACACGGGATGGGCGTGCTTGCGTTGACTGACCTACGTCTCGTTATTTCCGGAGTCTGCCTGCTCACGATGAGCTACGCGTTCACCCGTGGCCAACTCGTCGCCTTCTTCAAGGAAAAGAAGAACTACGCTAAGATTACGCTCTTTGCATTTATCGGGCTCTTCATGAACCAGTTTACTTACCTTGATGCGATTCACCTCAGTAATGCCGGAACCGCGACGGTCTTGCAGTATCTCTGCCCAGTGATTATTCTGGTGTACATGTGCTTGAAAAATCGCACGACACCGACCGTGTCTGAAGTGATGTCGATTGTCCTAGCAATTCTGGGGACATTCATCATTGCCACACATGGGCAACTCAATCAACTGAGCGTCACGCCACTCGGGCTCTTCTGGGGGATTTTTAGCGGATTTACGTATGCCATCTACATCATGCTTCCGATTAAACTCATTCAAGAGTACGGAAGTTTGACGGTGATTGGAGTAGGGATGGTCATTGCAGGGGTGATTCTCTTCCCGATGAGCGGCCTTACAACGCTGGACATCACATATAGCCTGGATATCATTGCTGCCCTCGTAGGCATTATCCTCATTGGAACGATTATCTCGTACACGATGTTTTTAAAAGGAACGAGCTATATCGGACCGGTGAAGAGCAGTCTGATTGCCGCGGTAGAACCGATTTCTGCGGTATTCTTCGCCTTCCTCATCATGAACGAGCATTTCTTCGCGATTGACTTTGTCGGCATGGCGATGATTCTTGCAGCCGTAGTTCTTATCTCCGTGAAAGACCTAATGAAAGAGCGTCGTAAAAAAGAACAAGGCGTACTCGAATAACAAAACGAACCGCAATTGGAGTGCATCCAGTTGCGGTTTTTATTTATTTTGAAAGAAATGAAAAAACTTGAAAATGAGACCGTTCTCTTTCATCTTTAATCTTTTTTTAATAATCGGATTGTGCTATACTATGAAGCATCAAACAACAAAACGGAGGTCCTTTATTTGTCCTATTCACTCGAAATTTTACCTAGCTTATTACACGGAGCAGTGACGACATTAGAAGTGTTCGCACTCGTGCTCATCTTCTCGATTCCGCTGGGCATTCTCATTGCCTTTGCGATGCAACTGAAATGGAAGCCACTCAACTGGTTCATCCACATCTACATCTGGGTGATGCGAGGGACTCCTCTGTTATTACAACTTATTTTTATTTATTACGTCTTGCCAAGTATCGGCATTCGACTAGACCGACTACCGGCAGCACTCATTGCCTTCACGCTCAACTATGCGGCGTACTTTGCGGAGATTTTCCGCGGGGGGATTGATACGATTCCAAAAGGGCAGTATGAAGCGGCGAAAGTATTGAAATTCACGCCAGGAGCAACGATTCGCTATATCGTTCTTCCACAAGTGACGAAGATTGTCTTGCCAAGTGTCTTCAATGAAATCATGAGCCTTGTCAAAGATACGTCTCTTGTATACGCGCTTGGAATCTCAGACCTTATCTTGGCGAGCCGTACCGCAGCCAACCGCGATGCCAGCCTCGTTCCAATGTTTCTAGCGGGGGCGATTTACCTCATTGTTATCGGGATTGTGACGCTTGTGGCGAAACGCATTGAAAAGAAATTTAGTTATTATAAATAGGAGGACAAGCAGATGTTAGAATTACGCAATATTAGTAAACGATTCGGCGATAAACAAATCTTGTCCGATTTCAACTTAACCATTCACGAAGGGAAAATCTTGGCCATCGTTGGACCTTCAGGAGGCGGGAAAACAACCTTGCTTCGGATGCTAGCAGGCCTCGAAAAAATCGATTCTGGGGAAGTATTCTATAACGGCGAATCCTTAGCGCTTGATGAACTCTCGAAGCGCCAACTGCTTGGATTCGTGTTCCAAGACTTCCAATTGTTCCCACATTTATCCGTATTAGAAAACTTAACGATTTCGCCGGTGAAGATGAACGGAATGCCTCAAGAAGAAGCCAACGCGAAGGCACGCGCACTCTTAGAACGCCTCGGTCTTGCAGGATTCGAGGACGCGTTCCCATATTCACTCTCAGGCGGACAAAAACAACGGGTGGCTTTGGCCCGTGCGATGATGATTGACCCTGAAATCATCGGCTACGACGAACCAACATCAGCGCTCGACCCAGCCCTTCGCCTAGAAGTAGAGAAGTTAATCCTCCAAAACAAAGAACTCGGAATGACGCAAATCGTCGTGACCCACGATTTAACCTTTGCCGAAAACATCGCGGACGAATTATTGACGTTCGAACCGAAATAGGAGGCCGCTATGAAGAAACAAAAAGGAATCCTAGGGCTTTTGGCGCTTGTAGGGGTGGCGGTCATGAGTCTTGCGGGCTGCACGCAACTGGCAAGCAATCCAAAAGTCGATAACTGGGATAAATACCAACAACAAAAAAGCATCACGGTCGGTTTCGATAATACCTTTGTTCCGATGGGCTTCGAGGAGAAAAATGGAAACTATGCCGGCTTTGATATCGAACTCGCCAAGTACGTGTCGAAGAAACTGGGCATCACCGTTCACTTCCAACCGATTGACTGGGATATGAAGGAAACGGAGCTGCAAAACGGCACGATTGACGCCATCTGGAATGGGTATTCGGCCACAGACGAACGCCGCGAGAAAGTCGCCTTCACGATTCCCTATATGCAAAATACGCAAATCTTAGTCGTGAAGAAAACAAGTGGCATTCACTCAGTAGAAGATATGACAGGCAAAGTCCTTGGCGCACAAAATGGGTCTTCAGGGATGTTGGATTTTGAAGAACATCCAGAAGTGTTGAAGAACCGTGTGAAAGGCGGGGACGCCGACCAATACCAAAGCGTAAACGAGGCCATTATCGACTTGAAGAATGACCGTATCGACGCCTTACTCATCGACCGAGTTTACGCGGACTACTACCTCACAACAGAAGGCATTGCCGACGAGTACGATACCATTCCTTCAGGATTCGAGAGTGAATCCTTTGCGGTAGGGGTGAGACCCGCCGATAAGAAGCTCCTCGAAGCCCTGAACCAGGCCTTCAAGGAACTCTATCAAGAAGGCATCTTCCAACAAATTAGCCAGAAATGGTTTGGCGAGGATGTCGCAACACCTGAAGTTAAAGGGCAAGACTAATTGAATAATAAAAACGATCGCTTGACGGAAGGCGCGCCTTCTGGAAGGCGATTTTTTTGTGCGGTAAAAGCTAAGGGGATTAGGATAAAAACTCAAAAACATAGAAAATAAGATTGATAAAACGGTTTCAAAAAGGTACACTGGAGGCGTAGAAAAGTTCAAGTAAAGGAGAGAAAACCATGAAAAAATTAGAAGGGAAAGTAGCACTCATCACTGGAGCAGCCGTTGGACTCGGAAAGGGAATCGCAACGGTCTATGCCAAATACGGCGCTAAGATGTGCCTTGTCGACTTATTACCAGAAGTCGAAGAAACGGCTAAGGAATTAAGAGAAACTTACGGCGCCCAAATCGTCACTTATGTCGGAGACGTCTCCAATAAAGACCATATGAAAGAAGCAGCCAAGAAGGCAAAAGGCGCCTTCGGGGAAGTGAATGTGGCTTGTTGTAACGCTGGGGTTTGTCGCTTGGCTCCATTTGAAGAAATGAGCGATGAAATGCGCGACTTCCATATCGATGTGAATATCAAAGGGGTATGGAATAGCTGTCAGGCGGTCATCCCGTATATGCTCGAACAAGGCGGTGGTAGCATCGTCATTGCTTCATCTGTCACGGGGGATATCGTAGCCGATGCCGGAGAAGCAGCCTACGCCATGACAAAAGCAGCGCTCGTTGGCTTAACCAAATGCTTGGCCGTCGAATACGCAGATCGTCATATCCGCGTGAACTGCTCACAACTGGGCTATGCAAGAACGCCAATGGTTGAGAAGATGGCCATTGAATCCAATCCAGACAACCCAGAAAGTGCCATCCAAGACATCGCAATAGGTGTACCAATGAAACGCTTGGCAGACCCACTCGAAGTCGGCGAACTCTTCGCCTTCCTTGGAAGTGACGAAGCTAGCTACCTCACAGGAAGCCAAATTGTCATCGACGGCGGCAGCACCTTACCAGAGACCATGAGCATGGGGACGAATTAGGGGAGTGTAATTTTGAAGGAGATAATCACCAGTATTAGCTGGTGGTTATTTTTTTATTTATGTTGCTGTAGTTTTCATGTACAATAAAACTACAATAAGGGAGATAAGTGTATGGGACAAGAACTGTTTAATTATGACAATACAAATTTAGAAGAGGTTATTCAGTATTCTGAAAAAATCCTCAACAGAAAGTTCTCAGATATTTTAAAAGAATATGACGAGGCGGAGTATAAGACATACGACGATTTTCAAAATCAAGAAGCCAATGAGTATGAGAAAAAAGAGATTAAGCCATCTTCAAAAGGGCAGTATGGGAATTATATCGAACGGTATTTCTTTGGATATCAGCCTAATAGTAATGCAGCAGCTGACTTTGAAGAAATTGGAGTAGAGCTTAAGGTGACTCCATTCAAAATCAATAAGAATGGGACTATTTCCGCAAAAGAAAGATTAGTCTTAACGATTATTAATTATTTTGAAGAGAATCTAGATGATTTCTATCAATCTCATTTGTGGAAAAAATGCTCAAAAATCCTTTTATTATTTTATAACGGTTTGATTCCTGAACAAACACTTTATGATTATATGATTGAAAAAGTGTTCCTGTTTGAATGGTTCGAGGAAGATATGAATGTCATTTTAGATGACTATGCTCGAATCACTCAGAAAATTAAAGAGGGACGAGCTCACGAATTATCAGAATCGGATGGGAACTATTTATCCACTTGTACAAAAGGAGCCGGTAAAGGGAAAGACTGGAAAAAACAACCGTTTAGTGATGTGATGGCGAAACAACGAGCGTGGGAATTAAAGTCTAGTTACATGACGTATTTAATAAATCACAAAATCTTTGCTAGTAATGAACAAGAGAGTGTCTTAGCCACTGCAAAAGGTACGAAGAAAACTTTTACTCAACTTATTGAAGAAAAGATTTTGAAGTATAAAGGATGGAAAGCTGAAGACTTATATGATGCGTTCGATGTTCCTGTTCGTTCCAAGTCTAAAAATAGTTTGTTAATCAGAAAAATGATTGGCATTACTGGTGACTTAGAAAATACTCAAGAGTTTCAGAAAGCGAATATGAATCTTAGAGTCATTCGAGTGAATAAAGATGACCTTCCTAAAGAAGACTCTCCGTTTAAGGTTTATGATTTTATCGAGTTAGCACAAAATGATAATTGGGAAGAGTCTCATGTTTTCCAAGAGATTTGTGATAAAAGTTTATATGTTTGTCGTATTTAAGGAAGAAGCCCCAGGAGAGTATATTTTGAACCAAGTGAAGTTCTGGGGATTCCCTGAACGTTTATTGGATGAAGCACAACGGGTATGGAATGAAACACGTACCATTATTTCTGACGGGGTACAGTTAACGCAGTCCGACAAGGGAGTATCGACAAATTTCCCGCAAAGTCAAGCGAATCCATTCTTATTTACAAAGATTCATGCCTCAAATTCTTATTACGAAATTGAAAAAGATGTCTTTGTCGGAAAAGGGAAGCTCTCAGATACGAATCCATTGCCCGATGGACGAAGAATTACGAAGCATTCATTCTGGATGCCTAAGAAGTTCCTACAAGAAATTTTACGTGGTGAGTGGGATTAGCAAATCAGTTGATCAAATATTGAATTCATGATATAGTAATAGAGAAATTTTGGATGAAAATGAAAGAGGTAATCATGTCAAAACTTAAAGTATTCTCAATGTTTGATGGCGTTGGGGGATTTATCGTTGGTCTTCATGAGGCTAACAAAAAATTGAATAAAAAATTTTTCCAAGTGACTGATACGAATCAATTTGAACCTAGTCGAAAAGCGCAAGATGCGTTTGAAGTTGGAGTATACAACTACCCAAAAATCAATCATAGTAATGAAGACATCATGCAAGTTTCATCAGAGGATTTTGATGAAATGAAGGCAAATGGTGTGAATATGATTGTCGGCGGATTTCCATGTCAAGATTACTCAGTAGCGCGCAGTAAAAAGCACGAAATGGGTATCGAAGGTAAAAAAGGGGTTCTTTTCTGGGAGATTATTCGCGCGGTGAATCATATCAAACCAGAATATCTTATTCTTGAAAATGTGGACCGACTATTGAAATCACCGTCTAAACAACGTGGACGTGATTTTGCAATTATGCTCGGAGCATTCAATCAATTGGGGTATACCGTTGAATGGCGTGTGATTAATGCGGCAGATTATGGAGCACCTCAAAGACGTCGTCGCGTGTTCTTCTTTATTTATAAAAATGACTCAGCTTTTGCCAAGAAACATGGTATTAAAGATTTATCACCAGAATCATACGAGTCGTATATTTATAAAAAAGGTCTTTTTGCAACGCAGTTTCCAGTAGAAAATAGTGCGAATAAGAATCGTGTCTATACAGAAAAACTTAGTGAACTAGATGCGCATTCTGAAGAATATATTGTAGATATTTCGAATAACTTTACTGGAAAAGTTTGGAACACAGGTTTGATGAAAGATGGTATTTATTACACCATCGATACAACTCCTGTATTCGAAAAAGCAATGACTTTAGGAGAAGTAGTTCAAAAGGCTAAAGAGTATTATGTCGAAAAACATGGTGAAGAAGCTTATCAAGAATATATTCAAAACTATGTAATCCAGGACGAAGATAAGATTAAGAAATTCCAATACTTGCGCGGGCCAAAGAAAATTGAACGTACCACTGAAGATGGATATACTTATATCTTCTCTGAAGGTGGAATGAGCGAAACGGATGACCTTTCATTACCAGGACGTACAATGCTTACAAGTGAGGGTAGTGTGAACCGTTCAACTCACTTCTTAAAAGAAGGCAATCAGTTCCGACTATTAACTCCAAACGAAGCAGAGTTATTACAATGCTTCCCTTGTGATTGGACAAAATACAAGAAACTATCTGACGGGACAGTGAGCGAAGTGAACGATCGTATGCGTTATTTCTTTATGGGGAATGCGCTAGTTACGTCCATTGTGGAACGTATCGGTATCGGAATGGCAAAAATGATTTAATCCCAAATAATTATTTAGACTTACGAAGGAACAAGTATCCTTTGTAAGTCTTTTTTAGCAAAATAGTACTAGAAAAAAGCAAAATGTAACATATAAGTTACGTAACTTATATGTTACATTTAGGTCATAAGGAGGTAATAGGTATGGGTAAGAAATATAGGGTTGATAAAAAGAAAGTGGATCGTTTAGAGACGCTCGAATACAGCGAGATGATTAAATTGGCGGCAGTCTATAAAATCTTAGAAGATGAAGGCGTGACGCCAGAATTGCTCGAAAAATGGGGATGCTATTATAAAGGGAGACATTGTTTAAAAATCCCTGTATCAAGGACTAAAGAAGGGGTGGATGGTAGTGACTTCTTATTTAACACGAAAGTTCATGAAGTTCTCATCGATTTACCCTAATTTCGAAGAAGACTTACTTAGAGAAGTTTCTCTTCTAAAAGTAGCGCTGAGAACGATTCAATTACGGGTAAATCATCAATTAACACAGGAAGAATTTGCTGAGAAGTTAGATGTAAAGAGAGCCTTTTTAGCAAGATTAGAAGCAGGACATCATAATCCAACTATTATGACGCTTGTGGAATTAGCTCGACAAAATGGATATGAAATTGAGATAAAGTTGAAAGAGAAGACATTTTAGTTATTATCTTCAATAAATCACAATATCCAGTTTTATAAGATTCTTCGTTCAAAATACCTAAAACTCAAAATTCACTGCGATGAGTGACTTTTGAGTTTTTTTATTCTATAGAAGAAGTAGAGAGCCCCCTTATCTTCTTTTTTTGTGCTAAAAGTGGTAGAATGGGTGAAAAGCCTTGAAGGAGGAATTTTATGACAAAGAATTTTAAAGGGTACTCTTTAGTTGAAAAAAGAGACTTACCAGATATTCGTTCTGTCGGTTATTTGTACAAACATGATAAGACTGGCGCAGAGGTCTTATACCTTGAGAATGAAGACGATAATAAGGCATTCAATATTGCGTTCCGTACGCCACCGTATAATGATAACGGGATTGCGCATATTATCGAGCACTCTGTGTTAAATGGTTCGAAGAAATATCCATCCAAAGAGCCATTCGTGGAATTATTAAAAGGCTCACTGAATACATTCTTAAATGCGATGACTTATTCTGATAAGACAGTTTATCCGGTATCGTCTCGTAATCAAAAAGACTTCAACAACTTGATGTCTGTCTACTTAGACGCGGTATTCTATCCAAACTTCAAGCAAGATCCACAAATCTTAATGCAAGAAGGATGGCACTATCACTTAGAAAACGCCGATGATGAATTGATTTATAAAGGCGTGGTGTATAACGAAATGCGTGGGGCGTTCTCACAAGCGGACTCTGAATTATACCGTCTGTTTGAACCAACGTTATTCCCAGATACCGTCTACAAACATATTTCTGGAGGGATGCCTGCTGCGATTCCTTCGTTAACGCAAGAAGAGTTCGTGGCGTTCCATGACAAGTACTATCACCCAAGTAATGCGCGTGTGACGCTTTACGGGAACTTAGATTTAGACACAGCGTTTGCGCAATTGACAGAGTACTTCGATGCGTTTGAAGCTAAAGACTACACATTCGAATCTGTGGAACAAGCACCGTTCGAAGCCCGTCATGAATTAGAAGCGAAATTCTCAATTTCTAAAGACGAGCCTACTGAAAACAAATCGCTCTTAGCGTACATTTGGGCAGCAGGAAAGGGAACCAACTCTGAAGAACTTATCGCGCTTGGCGTATTAGATGAACTCCTTCTTGGGTCTAACACGGCTCCAATTAAGAAAGCTCTCTTGAAATCAGGCCTAGGTTCTGATGTGTCTGGTGGATTTGGTGCAGCGACATACTCACCAATTTTTGAAATTGTTTTAAAAGATACAAACCCAGAAGCCAAAGACCAATTCGTATCGATTATCGAAAACGAGTTGAAACGTTTAGTCGCTGAAGGTATTCCGCAAAAAGCGATTCAAGCCGCTCTGAATAAAGCAGCGTTCCGTTATAAAGAATTAACAGCGCTCGAAGGGGCAACTCCTAAAGGAATCTTGTATTCACTCAACTCACTTACAAGCTGGTTATACGGTGGGGATGTATTCGCAACGTTTGAATACCAACGCGTGTTAGATAAGATGCAAGAAGAAATGGCAAACGGCTATTTCGAACGTTTAATCCAAACAACATTACTCGACAATACGCATGCAGCTGTTATCACGTTAGCGCCAGAACCTGGACTCGGCGACCGCAAAGACGAAGCGTTGAAAGAAGAGTTAGCAGCGTATAAAGCGTCATTATCTGACGAAGAAGTGGCAGCTCTTGTGGAACAAACGCAACAACTTCTAGAACGTCAAACAACTCCAGATAAGGAAGAGGATTTGGCGAAATTACCAAAACTCTCGATTGAAGATATCGACCGCGAAGTGAAGCCACTCCCATTAACTGTGGAAGCATCAGAAGGTAAACCAACCTTCTTACACTATGAAGACTTCACAGCCGGCATTTCTTACGTGAAGTATTACTTCGATTTATCAGGCGTGAAGACAGAAGACATTCCAGTCGTAGCCTTCTTAACAGAAGTACTAGGGGAAGTTGGAACCGAAAACTTCACAGACGAAGCTCTCAGCACAGAAATCGACTTCTACACTGGAGGCATCGGCACAAACGCGACAGTCATCACGGAATCAGTAGCGGACAACATCTACTATCCTAAATTCACAGTGAGCGGTAAGGCCTTGTCTGAATACCAACCACAACTCTTAAGCTTGATTGAAGAAATCGTTCATCGTTCAAACTTAGACGATGTTGAAAAAATCAAAGAGCTCTTACTCAATGTGAAAGCAGACCTTGAAATGAACTTCAACTATGGTTCACACGTGGCGGCACTTCGTCGTTTAGAATCTTACTACTACGAAGGCGCGAAATACTTACAATCGCTTGAAGGAATCGACTATTACGACTTCATTTGCGATGTGGTGGCTGGTTTTGATGCGAACCCTCAAGCGTTTATTGACCGCTTGAAAGCTGTGTTAGAAACCATTTTAACAACAGACCAATTAGTGGCAACCTTTGTCGGAAGTAAAGATGACTTCGACCACTTCAAACAAGTGTCAGAGGACTTCTTCAAGCATCTTGGGACTCACAAGGTTGAAAAACAAGCCTTCACGAATCCAGTGGAAGTGTTAAACGAAGGATTCAAGACAGCCCAAGAAATCAACTATGTCGCAAAAGGATATAACCAAACGCTTCTTGGTGTTCCAGTGAACGGCATGAATTTATTCTTGAAATCTGTTCTAGGACTCGATTACTTATGGAATACGGTTCGTGTTCAAGGTGGGGCATACGGCGGTATGAGTGTGATTACCGATAAAGGGGATGTCGCAGGTCTTTCTTACCGCGACCCGAATATTGTTGAAACGCTCGAACGTTATGACGGACAAGTAGAGTACTTAGAAAACTTCAACTTATCTCAAGCGGAGTTTGAAAAGAACTTGATTGGTACATTCAGCACAATTGACCGTCCACTTTCAGCCGCTCAAAAAGGAGCAGTAGCGTTTACGCGTTACTTCACGCATCTAACGCAAGAGAAAGTGCAACAGTTCCGCGATGAAATCTTAGCGGCAACGCCTGAAAAGGTACGCGCATACGCTCCAACGATGAAAGCCATCATGGACCAAAACGCGTTTGTCGTAATCGGAAATGATACGAAGATTGAAAACCATAAAGACATCTTCAAAAATATCCGTAACTTAACAAAATAAAAGCAACCAAAAAAATCCCAAGGTTCACAGCAGTGAATCTTGGGATTTTGTTTTTTGTCGTTTATTTATGTGGCATGACGTTTTCTTCTTGTTTCATCCACATTGGAATACTTGTCATTACGAGTAAGAATAGGAATGCACTTTGTACCCAAAGGATGGCTACGTCGAAGATACCGTGAACGAAGAGTACAACGATAAACGAAACGTAGAGTCCAACGATGGGACGTTTCTTTGGATCGCGACTCATTTCTAAAAGCATACGTACCGGTTTAAGGGTAGAAATCGCTAAAAGGAGCGTTCCGATAATTCCGTAGCTTGAAATGGTATCGATATATAAACTGTGCGCGTGTTCGTGGTAGCGAGCGCCGATTCTTGCAAAGCTATGCAAGTAGGTCAGAGGTCCTTCCCCGAACCATGGGTTTTGTTTAAAAAGAACCACGCCGGCATTCCAAATTGAAACGCGTTCTTCCATTGAGGAACCAAAACTTCCCATACGAACACCGATGTCACTTGAGAAGAGGAACATGAGTCCAATTGCAAATGCGGCGATGCTGAGCCAGAATGCTTTCGAGCTACGAATCGTCGTGAAGAGATAAATAATCGCTCCGCAGATAATCGCTGGGAAAGCTGTTCGGTTTTGCGTGAAGCTGAGGCCGAATAGGTTAATACCAATCGCGACAGCGCCGATGAACTTCCAGAACCAACTCTTCGTGATGCTGAGTAAGTAGAAGCCAATCATAATACAGAAGCAACAAATAATGCCGTAGTAGTTCGGATTAAAGAAGGTTACTTCCGCACGGTTTTGGTGCCATACTTGCATCTTTGGTGATAGGAAGGTGTAGTTAAATTTATGAACGATTTCGTAGTGTTCTAAGAACGCAAATCCCGCGGCAAAAATGCTGAGGAGTAAGACGGTCTGTAGAACGATATGGAAAAAGTCCGGTGTCAATCGTCTTTGATAGTATTTAAAGAATATCGCATACATCACGAATCCAACCGAGATGACAGCGCCGATATAGTTGCCAGCTACCATCGATACGATAAAGCTAAATCCGATAAACGCCAGTAAGAACGGGTGGGATAATAGGTCTTTAAAGACTTGTTTTAATTTTCCCGTAAAGGCGAGAAGGATGATATATAAGACGAACAATGTTAGAAATAGATAAAACGGAAGGAAGCTACTGATAATGAGTAAGTACAGCGCTAAATCCTGATTCGAGAATCGTTTTATCTTTTCGATAATCGTTAGTAATTTCATAATGTTCCTTTCAGGTAGTGTTTCTACCAATCATCTAATGAAATAGATATCAGCTTATTTTACCACTAAATGATGATTTAGGGCAAATGGCAACACATCGGGCGTCGTTCTTTGAAACTTTCTGAGAACAGGCGTACAATATAAGTAGAAATTCAGAAAGAAGGAATGAACATGAAATTAGTATTTGTTCGACATGGAGAAAGTGAATGGAACGCCCTTAATTTATTTACCGGTTGGAGCGATGTGGAGTTAACTCCTAAAGGGGTAGATGAAGCGCATCACGCAGGGGAAATGCTGCGTTCATTAGGCATCCAATTTGATCATGTCTATTTATCAGTATTAAAAAGAGCTATCCACACAGGACACATCGTCTTGTCTGAATTAAATCAAGACTATTTACCAGAAACAAAGAGCTGGCGATTAAACGAACGCCACTATGGAGCCTTACAAGGACTCAACAAACAAGAAACACGCGAAAAATACGGCGACGAACAAGTGTTGCTTTGGAGACGTTCATACGATGTGATGCCTCCACTGCTTAGCGAGGAAGAAGCAGCTAAACAAGCTAGCGACCCACGCTACAAACATCTACAAGTGAAGGATCTTCCTCAAGGGGAAACATTGAAAACAACCTTGGACCGCGTGCTTCCAATTTGGCAAGATAAGATTGCGGTGGATTTACTTGACGGCAAGAACGTTTTAGTCGTAGCGCACGGCAATTCACTTCGCAGTTTGGTGAAATACTTACTCAACCTTAGCGAAGACGAAATCTTGAAATTCGAAATTCCAACAGGAACACCGCTTGTATTTGACCTCGACGAAAACTTACAAGTGAAAGAATATCATTTTGAAAAATAAAGACTATCATTATTGAACAATTAGGAGAATGCGAATGAAGTGGGAGAAGAAACATACATTAGAAGAGACGGTAGAATGGCGAGGCCTTCCTGAAGAGGATATGAAGCAGTTCAAAGCGTATGTGAATGAAAAGACACCAGGCGTCTGCGGAACGTATGCGGCTGCCTCGTTAACGGTCCTCATGGCCAAACGTGAAGGCGTCGTGACACAATCGATGGATGAGCTCCTAAAAGGCATGGAATCGTCAATTGAATACGCGCTGCCATATCGCGGGACTTTTTATTGGGACGTGCAACGCGGCCTCAATAACGAGTGGAAGAAATATGGTTATAAGACACACTTTAATTTATTTAGTGAAAAGGTCGTGCCAGGCCTTCTTGAAGACGGCGTTCCAGTTGTCGTAGGTACCACAACAGCTCTTGGTAGCCCGTATAAAAATCATTGGCTCGTCGTGTACCAATACGCCTTCGATTCAACGGGCAAACTTTGGTACAAGGCATACGATAACCACGGCTCAATCACTACGATTATCCCAGCCGTCCAAACTCTATGCGCCCTCTGGCTTGAAAAGCTCTAGTCCCAGCACCTTAAGAACCAACTAGACAGCACCCAGCTTACAGAATGAAAAGCAGAATGAATGTTTCAGCACAGTAGTAAGGAGCGAAGAGTCTATTATTTGTCACATCGTTCTATCAGAGTATTTTTAACTTAGACTCATAAAATAAATAGCACATAAAATGATTACGAAGGAGCTGGCGGCTTTTTATAATCGCAGTAACGGGAATTTGCAGCGAAGAAGAATTACGCGGAGTAGGAACTTGTTCCGTAGTTAAAACAGTTTATAAAGTTAGACGCAGTAGCTGATTGAATCAAGCTTCATCACTTGTGATTCGCTTAATTCTAATCAGCCTTGCGGGGGTAAGACTACAAAGCAAACAGGACTCACATTGTGAGTCCTGTTTTGACTTTGGTCTTACTCCCGTTTGAAGCTTCGAAGGTGTAAGACCATGGCTTACACCGGTGCCCCGTAACAGCGATTATAAAAGAAAGCCGCAAGGCTTTGCAGTAATCATTTTTTCTGTGCCTAAACTAATTTCATGAGCAGGGTTTAAGACAAAAGCAAAAGCGATCTGATAGAATGAGTGTGACCAAAAAATGGAGGATGAGCAATGAAAACATTTGATTTAATTTCTATCGGTGGTGGTAGTGGCGGTATTGCCACAGCAAACCGTGCAGCCATGCATGGTGCCCGTGTTGCCGTAGTAGAAGGAAACTTACTTGGAGGAACTTGTGTGAATATCGGCTGTGTTCCTAAGAAAATTATGTGGTATGGAGCACAAATTGCAGAAGCGATTCACGCATATGGACCGGATTATGGTTTTACCGCAGAAAACGTAACGTTTGATTTTGCGACATTAAAGAAAAACCGTGAAGCATATATTGACCGTTCGCGCGCTTCTTACAACCGGACTTTTGAACGCAACAATGTAACGGTGATTAAAGGATACGCGCGCTTTGTCGATGCCCACACGATTGAAGTGAATGGGGAAGAGTATCGCGCTAACCATATCGTCATTGCGACAGGGGCTAAACCTGTCATTCCAAACGTGGAAGGAAAAGAACTTGGTGGCACTTCTGACGATGTATTTGCATGGGACGTGTTGCCACAATCAGTAGCCATCTTAGGCGCTGGATATATTGCCGTAGAACTTGCGGGAGTCTTACATGCATTAGGCGTGAAGACAGACCTTTTCGTTCGCCGCGATCGTCCACTTCGTAACTTCGACCATTCGATTATTGAAGTGCTTGTTGCGGAAATGGAAAAATCAGGACCAACATTGCACACAAACAAAGTGCCACAAAAATTGGTTCAACTTGAAGATGGGACTGTGGAAATTCATTTCGAAGATGGAACAACTTTCGCTGCTGAAAAAGTGATTTGGGCCACAGGACGAATTCCTCATACAGAAGGATTAAACCTTGAAGCAGCGGGCGTGGAATTAACAGAACGTGGATTTATCAAAGTGAATGAATTCCAAGAAACTACAGCCCAAGGTGTGTACGCACTGGGAGACGTTTCTGGTGAAAAAGAATTGACGCCAGTAGCGATTAAAGCAGGCCGCACACTAGCAGAACGTTTATTTAACGGACAAACAAATGCGAAAATGGACTACTCAACGATTCCAACAGTCGTGTTTTCACATCCAGCCATTGGAACAGTGGGACTTTCAGAAGAACAGGCCGTGAAAGAGTATGGCAAAGAAAACGTGAAGGCATACTTATCAACGTTTGCTGGAATGTATTCAGCCGTGACAAGCCATCGCCAACAAGCGCTCTTCAAACTAATCACAGCAGGAGCAGATGAAAAAGTAGTCGGGCTCCACGGAATTGGATACGGTGTTGACGAAATGATTCAAGGCTTTGCCGTAGCCATTAAAATGGGCGCAACTAAAGCCGACTTCGACGCAACCGTCGCGATTCATCCAACTGGTAGTGAGGAATTTGTGACGATGAGGTAACATCAGGATACGAGGGCGAACGCTCAGGACTGAATCACTGGACTGATATGACGCAAGGGACTTTGAAAAAAGTCGTGCGGACATATCAGGAAGTGGACGTCAGTCCTGTGAGCCCGAGTTCAACTACACAGGATGTGAGCAAAAGCACTCACCACAAACTCATTTTAATTTACAAGCAGAAAAATACGCTAGATGGATATCCATCTAGCGTATTTCGTTTTGTTTATGCGGCCGGCGGGACTTGAACCCGCACAGGTATACACCCACTGCCCCCTCAAGACAGCGCGTCTGCCATTCCGCCACGACCGCAGAACTATTTCATTTTATCAAATGTTTGCTGGAATTTCAATCTAAAAGGATTAATTTTCCACGACATTTTCCACATACATAGCGATTCGTGTTCATCTTGCGCATTCTAGGGTAGCGATGATGGCACGCTGTACATTCATAAATGAAATTCGGTTCCTTCATGCGTTCGACAAAGCGACTTCCGCCTACTTGATGAAGGAGGCGCTTAAAGTCAGCATCTCTGTGACGATAGCCGCCACCAGTTTGATGCAAGTGATAATGGCAGAGTTCGTGTTTGATGACGCCAATGAGCGCTTCGAGCCCCAGTTCTTGTTCGACAAGGGGATTAATCTCGATATTTCCCGTCTGGAGCAAATAGCGACCTCCGCTGGAACGTAGGCGTTTGTTATAGGTGATTTTATGCGTGAATTCTCGGTGAAAAGACGTACGCGAAATCTCCTCGGTTAAGTTTTGTAATTCGTGTTCGTTCATAATGACCTCCGAACCTTAGTGTAACATGCTTTGCCCCTTTAGAAAACAAGATAAACTTTGACCTTTTCGCACCAGAAAGGTAAAATAGAAAGGTATAAGATTTTTCAATCTGGAGGAAACAAAATGAAAATTGTTGTTGTCGGTGGGGGAAAAGTCGGCGAAGTGATTTGCCAGGAGCTCTCAACGGAAGAAAATGACATTGTATTGATTGATAAAAACCAAGATTTAATCGATCGACTATTAAATAAATTCGATATTATGGGGATTTGCGGAAATGGTGCCAGCTACGACATTCTTGTAGAAGCAGGGGTAGAAAACTGTGACATCTTTATTTCTGTAACAGAAATGGACGAAATTAATATTATTGCGTCTATTTTAGCGAAGAAAATTGGTGCGGAATACACTGTTGCGCGTGTGCGTAATCCTGAGTATTCACAACAATTACAACTCGTTCGTGAAAGTCTAGGGATTTCATTACTGATTAACCCAGAGCTTTCAACGGCTCGTGATATCGCGAATAACTTTAATTATCCTTCTGCGTTAAGTGTAGAAAATTTCGTTGGAAACCGTGTCAGCTTGCTTGAATTGGAAATCAACGAAGGATCAGCACTTGCCGGTTTAACGCTGAAAGAAGTGCGTAATCGTTTTGAATCTATCTTAATCTGTGTGATTCATCGTAATGACCAAAGCTTTATTCCGGATGGGGATTCTACTTTGGAAGAAGGCGACCATGTATTTATTACAGGGGCGTATCCAGACCTTCGCAATTTCTTAAAATTAACAGGTCAAGAAACGAAGAGTGTGTCTTCTGCTACGATTGTCGGTGGTGGACGTATTACTTATTACTTACTCAATATGTTGAAACAAACAAAAATCAACACCAAAGTCATCGAAGTCAATGAAGAACGCTGTGAAACTTTAAGCTATGCGTTCCCACATTCAACCATCATTCATGCCGATGGAACAGACCACGATGTATTAGAAGAACAACGTATTACAGAATATGATGTGTTTGTATCGATGACAGGGATTGACGAAGAAAACTTAATTCTTTCAGCGTATGCGAAACAACAAGGCGTACCAAAGATTATTACGAAGATGAGCCGTCCAGCGCTTCTTAAAGTGTTTAAAGGCTTTGATAATCAATCAGTCGTGACGCCAAAACGTATCGTTGCGAACGAAATTATCCAATTCGTGCGTTCACGTTCGAACACACAAGGATCTAATGTCGAAGCGTTATACCGTTTAGCGGATAACCAAGTTGAAGCACTTCAATTCCGCGTTCAAAAAAATAGTGGGATTTGTGGAATTCCTTTATCAGAACTAAAGACAAAATCGAACCTCTTGATTGCGTTTATCGTTCGTGGGGAACAACTCATTTACCCAGCCGGTAGTGACACAATCGAGCCATTTGATAAAGTAATCGTCGTTACAACGGAAAAAGACTTTGATGACATTAACGACATTTTGGAATAGAGGTGTCTGAATGAATATCAAAACAGTTCGCTATTTCGTGGGAAAAATGCTTCAAGTTGAAGCGGCGCTCTTAGCCTTACCACTGATTGTTAGCTTTATTTATCAAGAGTCACTCTCTCAAAAACTCGCCTATGCGGGTACGATTTTGATTCTATTAGTCATCGGTTCGCTCTTAAGCTTTAAAAAGCCAGAGCCGCTAAAAATCATGGCTAGGGATGGGGTCGTTACCGTTGCCTTAAGCTGGATTTTACTCTCGTTCTTTGGTGGATTGCCATTTGTGTTTACAGGAGAAATTCCAAATATCGTGGATGCCTTCTTTGAAACGGCAAGTGGATTAACGACAACCGGTTCTAGTATTATGCCAGACCTTTCAGTCCTTGCGCATTCTTCATTATTTTGGAGAAGCTTCACTCACTTAGTCGGTGGGATGGGGGTGCTTGTATTCGCGCTTGCGATTCTGCCAAGTCATGGTTCTGAATCGGTGCAGCTCATGCGTGCGGAAGTTCCAGGTCCTGTGTTTGGGAAACTCGTATCGAAACTTGCCCATACGGCTCAAATCTTGTATTTGATTTACTTAGCGATGACCGCCGTCTTAACGATTATCTTAGTCATCTTCCAAGTGCCGCTCTTTGATGCCTTGCTTTTATCGTTTGGTACAGCAGGGACAGGTGGTTTCGGGATTAATAATGCCGGATTTAGTATTTACGCTAACGCAGCAGCCGTGGAATGGATTATCGGGGTAGGGATGATGCTTTTTGGGATCAACTTTAACTTATATTACTTCATTCTTCTAGGCGCTGTGAAAGACGTGATTAAAGACGAAGAAATGCGTACGTATGTTGGAATCGTCCTTAGCTTTACGATGATTATTTTCACCGTATTGACAGTTAATCAAACCGCTTTAGGTGTTCCACTTCGTAGCGTGTTCTTCACGGTATCGTCGATTATTACAACAACTGGGTATTCAACGGTTGACTTTGGCCTTTGGGGATTATTCCCACATGTGCTTCTGTTACTCTTAATGTTTATCGGGGGATGTGCCGGGTCAACAGCCGGGGGGATTAAAGTCTCTCGTATTGTCGTGTATTTCAAGAGTGCGATTGCTGAGTTAAAACGCATGGGGCAACCACGTCGTGTATTTGTTCCAACGATGAACGGAAAACCAATCGATAATAAAATGGAGAAGAGTATCGCCAACTACTTAATCGTATATGTGTTAGTCTTCCTCGTATTATTACTTTCTGTTTCGGTTGAAGCAGGTGATTTTACGACCGCCTTCTCGAGTGTGGCCGCAACCTTTAACAATATCGGGCCAGGGCTTGGTCAAGTAGGGCCTACAAGCAACTTCTCAATGTATTCTGATTTCAATACATTTGTACTTGCGATTGGGATGATTGCAGGACGTTTGGAAATTTATCCAATCATTATGCTTTTCTCACCAACAACAATGAAGGCATTTGCGCGTAGACGTTAACCAATTCTTAAACAAATAGATAAAGAACTTTAAGGAAAGAACACTTTTTTCTTAAAGTTCTTTTTGTATACTATGAGTGTAACGAGCAAGTTACGATTTAAAACAAAGGAGGTTCATTCATGAAAAAATGGGTGAAGGCAACCGCAATCGTCCTTGCATTGATGGGATTATCCATGAAGAGTGCATATGCCATCGATACAACGACCGTTAATGAGAAATGGGGAAAACCAACCGTAGTCTATGGTGGTGGACTCAGCGAGGCGCAAATTCAGCAAACTTCTCAATTATTAGGCATTAAAGATCCAAATACCGTATTAACCGAAACAGCAACCGGACAAGATTTAATTAAATATCTTGGAAGTGGCGACGGAAATACCTCTGTCATGATTTCGTCGGTGATGGTTCAAAAGACAGACAAGGGTACAGGGGTGAAGGTGAAAATCAAGACTCCTGAAAACATTACACTGGTAACACCTGAGCAATATGCCAACGCAGCAATCACAGCTGGTGTAACGGATGCGGAAATCGAAGTCGCAGCCGTATCGAAAGTAACCGGTGAATCCGCCTTAACAGGGGTGTATAAAGCCTTCGAAGCCAACGGGGTACAACTGGATGCCAAACGTACCGAAGTCGCGCAACAAGAGTTAGAAGTCACGAACAAAATCGCGCAAGAAAATGCGAACGCTAAAGGTTTCGATTCTTCAAAACTTGATAAAGCGATGATTGAAATCAAAAAAGAACTTGCGGAACTCAAACAAAAGCAAGGACAATTAGCGACAAAAGAAGATATCGAACGCATTATTAACGACGCCTTGAAGAACAACTCATTACAAAATGTGATTTCTCAAGACCAAATTAAAGCACTAGTCGCTTTTGCGCAAAACTATCAAAACACAAGTGCGATTGATTCCAAACAAGTATTAGAGCAATTAAATAGCTTGTCAAAATCAGTCGGCGAAAAGATTAACAGCTTAGTCGAACAAGCCAAAAACGAAGGATGGCTCGATAAAATCGCCCAATTCTTCCAATCGATTTTTGATGCCATCAAAAATCTCTTCTCACAAAACTAAAGAGTGAATCAACAGCATGAAACAAATTTGTTTCATGCTTTTTTAGTACTTAAAATAGCACTCGTTTTAAAAATGGATATGGTATAATGGAGATAGGAAAATAGAATCAATAGAGGAGGGGGCATGATGCTTTCGAAGTATAGACAGTTACTGGTGTACGTTGTTGTTGCTTTACTCTATTATTTAATCCCTGTTTTTCTGATTCAAGATACAGGAAGTGCAATGTTCTTTATTTTGATTGGAATTCCGGTCATCGTCTTTGTGGTTTCGATGCTGTTTTCGGTAAAGTTTGGATATTATTGGTATTTCCCGATTGTGATAGGTCTCTTATGGATTCCGAATCTCTTTTTACTAAATGACTCTGCTGCCATTTATATTCTAGTGTATGCAGTTGTCAGTTTTATAGGGCAACTCATTGGATTGCTATTCAAAAAATAGTTTAAAAATAACCCTGACCATCTCTGGTCAGGGTTTTCTCTTTGTATTTTAGAATAAGATTAATAGTAAGCTAATTGTGATAATCAGTTGTACGACTAAACCAATGAGTGATAAGTAAATTGGATCGATCGTTGATTCTGTGGCACTCTTAAACATCGAAGACGTAAAGGTCACGATGTAGAGTAGGATGTGCGCGAAGAATACGATCAAGATTCCAACGAATAACCATACAGGACTGATGAAAGTCATCACTGTCGCAACGGCTAGTAACACAATCGCTAAAACGTTCATTCCTTCGTATTGTGTCAACCAGTAGTTAAATACGTGTTGACGTTTCTGGAAGACGTGTTTCAATCCATACGATACGCTTGGGAATCCAAGGTAGAACACCGCGTAGAAGAGGATGAAGCGAATGAACATCCAAATATAGTTTGGTGTGCTTGTTAAGCTTGGTAAGATTGAAATATCGGCAAATAATTGGTATTGACCAATCAGTGAATGAATCAAGTGAGTTGTCACGAATGCGGACATCACTGTCGCAAGGATAATCAATGCATATCCGTAAGTACGGCTATATTGACGCTTACGTGAGTAGTGATTTGTCGGTTGGACTAAACGTTCTCCAAAGAAAGTGAAGAAGCGTTTGAATTTATTCCACGCACCAGCATAGGCTAGGCGGTTATTCTTCACACGGTTTTCTTGTGAGCTACGGTTATTGTCTTCTTCAGGAATACTTGTTTCTACTTTCGTGGTAAACGATGGAGTAGGTTCGTTATTTTCGTCTAAAAGGTCTGTTTGAACGCCTTCATTTGGTTCAATTGACACCGGTTGTGAGAGTTCGTCTTGAACAGTTCCACAGTAAGGGCAGAGTGTTTCTTGTTCGTCAATCATCTCATGACAGAATGGACATTGTTTCATGAATCTTCCTCTTTCTATGTCTAATAATTTTCATTGCTATTGTATCATAATTTCACTATAAAAAAAGACTAGGAACTCCTAGTCTTAGCGTGGCATCTTTTCAGATGAGTAGGTCGTGTTCACATCACGAACTACAAACAGCTACATCCGGTAGTGTGCCAAAGCACTCCTGTTCCACATAACTCGCAGTCTCTAATGTACTGCGTGTCGCCTCATCGCATAGAATACATTATAGCAGAGGGTGTGTGGAATGTCATGTATGAACTATTTTTCGCGGATTACTTCGATTTTGTAGCCATCTAAGTCTTTTACGAAATAGTAGTTTGCAGGATGTCCTGGTAAACCTTTTAATTCTGTTACGTCGTAGCCTTTAGCAACGTGTTCAGCGTGAAGTCCTTCTAAGTCTTTAGCGCTAATTGCGATATGACCATATCCGTCGCCGATTTCATAAGGGCCGTGGCCGTAGTTATATGTTAATTCTAATTCATAATCGTCACCTTCGAATGCTAAGTAAACGATTGTAAATTTGTGTTCTGGGAAGTCTTTTCTGTGAGTTTCTTTAAACCCAAATGCTTCTTCGTAGAAACGAATGCTTTCTTCTAGATTTTGAACACGGACACAAGTATGCAACATTTTTGACATGATGTGACCTCCTTAATTTATTTTCCTTAAGCCTAACAAACTCTAAACGTAAATACAAGTTTTCAAGACTGTTTTCATTTCGCGGACAAATGTATTCGATTAGTGGAAAACTGTTGCGTTCTTTTCATTAATTTGGTAGTCTAGTACCATTGAAAAAATAAGGAAGTGTCATATGAAAGTAATCAAATTTGGTGGAAGCTCTTTAGCGAATGCCACTCAATTAAGAAAGGTCTTTAATATCGTAAAAGCTGATGAAAAACGTAAAATCGTGGTGGTTTCAGCCCCAGGGAAGCGTACATCAGACGATGAAAAAGTAACAGACCTTCTCATCCAATTAGCAACTTCTCATATTGAAGGGAATTATGATGAAGAAGTCTTAAAGAAAATCTTAGTACGTTATAAAGAAATTTGTGATGAATTAGAATTAAAACTAGAAGTATTTGAACTCGTTCGTATTCATTTTAAAAACTTAAAAGAAAGAAACGACTTAGCTCCTGACTATTTAATGGATGCGTATAAAGCAAGCGGGGAAGACTTAAACGCACGCTTAATTGCGTCATACTTTAACCAAGAAGGTCTTGCGGCTAAATATGTGGGCCCTCGCGAAGCAAAACTTTGGGTGAGCGACACTCCAGGGGAAGCACGTGTCTTAGAAGAAAGCTACCATGAATTAGAGTACTTACAATTAACAAATGAAGTGATTATCTTCCCAGGATTCTACGGGGTCACAAAAGAAGGCAATGTCGTGACATTCTCTCGTGGTGGATCTGACATTACAGGGTCGATTTTAGCCAATGCTGTGAACGCAGAAGAATACGAAAACTTTACAGACGTAGATGCGATTTATGTTGCGAGTCCAAAAATCGTGCATAAACCACTCGCTATCGATGTGTTGTCTTATACAGAAATGCGTGAGTTGTCCTATGCTGGATTCTCTGTATTCCACACAGAAGCGCTTCTTCCTTCCATTAAAAAAGGAATTCCAGTGCACGTGTGCAATACGAATAATCCAGAAGCAAGCGGAACTTACATTATGAAAGGGAAGGTTACTTCTCCAAGTGTTATCTCAGGGATTGCAAGTTCACCAGGCTTCGTAAGTATTTATGTGAAGAAATACTTGATGAACCATGAGATTGGGTTCCTTCGTAAAGTATTGACAATTTTCGAAGAAGAAGGCATTTCTATCGAACATATTCCGACAGGGATTGATGATGCTACAATTATTATCCGTGGGGAAGACGCAACTGACGAACAACTCGACGGTATTATCGAACGCTTCTATGCGGAATTAGATGTGGATGAAGCGCACTATATGCGTGGCCTCTGCCTCATCATGTTAGTAGGGGAAGGAATGGTCAACATGGTCGGTACAACGGCTCGTGTGGCTTCAACTCTTGCGCGTACACAAATCAATATCGAGTTATATAACCAAGGGGTATCTGAGGTTTCAATGATGTTTGGTATTTTAGACCAATACGAAAAGAAAGCCATCCGTGCGTTATATGATGAGTTCTTTGGTGAAGCCAAAGAATATCAAGTGGTGGAATAATTTTCACTCATCTCAAAATTAAATAGTAACGGTTGTAATTAACCGATAGGAAGAGTAGAATATCGATATATTCTGCTCTTTTTATTTTGAGCCAGTATTTTTGATTAGAATAGGAGGGACGAAGATGATTCGTTTCTTATTTAAAGATTCCATTCCAAAACGAATTGCAGCCAGTTTTGCGATTGTGATTTTGGTGGGGTCATTACTACTCAATTTACCGATTTCACAACTGGCGACGTCAAAGGCTACGTATTTTGACCACTTGTTTACAACCGTATCGATGGTGTGTGTAACTGGGCTTTCGACGCAACCAGTAGCCGAGACGTACAATACGTTTGGACAAGTGATTTGTATGATTTTAATGCAAATTGGTGGACTAGGGTTGATGAGTATTATTGCCTTTTTCCTCTATGATTCTGGGAAAAAGATGTCATTAGTGGATAGATTAGCCTTGCAAGATAGCTTGAATCGCGAAGACAGTCAATATTTCAAAAAGTATTTAAAAACAATTTTTAAATATACCTTCTTTATCGAATTCATTGCGGCGGTTATTTTATCGTTCCGCTTCGTTCCAGAACTTGGGACAGGGAAGGGAATCTTCACCGCGTTCTTCTTTGCGATTTCTGCGTTTTGTAATGCAGGGTTCGATAATTTAGGATCCAACAGTCTGATTAACTATGCGACGGATCCATTTTTAACATTAGTAGTTGCAGCTCTCATCATTCTTGGGGGAATCGGGTTCTCCGTTTGGTTTGATTTCAAACGAAGCTACCTTGAAATGAGAAAATCAACTAAGAGTAAAAAGCGCAAATCATTTTACAGACGATTGCAGTATCATACAAAGATTGTTCTTTGGTTAACCGGGATTATTCTTCTAAGCGGAACGGTATTAACGTTATTGACCGAATGGAATAATCCAAACACGATTGGAAATCTATCGTTCTTCGATAAATTATTAGTTAGCTTCTTCCAAACGGTAACGATGAGAACGGCTGGATTTGCGACAATCGATTATACAACCGCACATCCAACAAGCCTGCTGCTTTATTGTATTCAAATGCTTATCGGAGGTTCTCCTGGTGGGACTGCCGGTGGGGTGAAGACGACAACGTTCTTAGTGGTTCTCTTATTCATTCGTTCTGAAGTGTATGATCAAAGAATGATTCAATTTAGAAACCACCGTATTTCGCAAGAGATGGCCAGAAAAGCCTTAACGATTTTTATTGTATTTACAACGCTTATTTTAACGAGTGTATTCTTACTCAGTTTGACAGATCCAGATGCACCGCTTCTATATACTTTATTTGAAACCATTTCAGCGGTATGTACGGTAGGGGTGACGGCGAATTTAACACCAACCTTATCCTTCCTAGGGAAGATCATTATTATGCTGTTGATGTTTATTGGCCGTATCGGACCATTAACTGTTCTATTAAGTTTCTCAAACAGAAAGAACAAATCGCTCGACATGAAGTATGCGAAAGCACCATTATTAATTGGATAGAAAGTAGGGATTGTAATGAGAAAAACAGTTGGTATTTTAGGACTTGGTGTGTTTGGGATGACGATTGCCAAACAACTCAGTGAATATGATTGCGACATTATTGCCGTTGACCGTGATGAAGTTAACGTGAATCGTATCGAACCGCTTGTAACCAAGGCCGTGATTGCCGATGTGACAGACGAAGATGTCTTAAAAGAAATCGGAATCGGGGACTGCGATACAGTAGTGGTGGCTACAGGTTCTAGTTTAGAAGCGAGTATTTTAGCCGTGATGCATTGTACGAAACTTGGTGTTCCAGAAATTATCGCTAAAGCAAAAGGCCGTACGACGACTGAAATCTTAACGAAGATGGGTGCGCAACGTGTCGTGAACCCAGAAAAAGAAACAGGAATTCGTCTTGTGAAGAACATTCTTCACCATAAACTAGCCGAAGTGATTGCGCTCGATGGTAATATTTCACTTGTGGAATTTTATCCGCCAAAATCATGGGTGGGAAAACAACTCAGCGATTTAGACTTACGTAAAGATTATGATTTAAACTTAATCGGATATCGTGAAGGCAAGGATGAATCTTTAAATACAAAAGTGTTTGGGGATTTCCTTATTCGTGAAGATGTTGTTCTTGTAGCGATTATCGGCACTGATAGCTTAGATAAAGCGACATTCTTAGAAGATTAAACGAGTAGACCAGATGAATCGAAAAGGGTTCATTTGGTCTCTTTTTATGTAAAAATGGGCCCAAACCCTTTCAAAAGAATTCATTTCATAGTACACTAGGACTATCAACTTTTTAGAAAGTAGGGATTATAATGGCCAATAAAAAACCATTAAGACGTGAAGAAGTTCCAGTAGAATTAACGTGGGACCTTTCCGCAATTTACGAATCTAACGAAGGATTTGAAAAGGACTTAGAATTTGTTAAATCACAAATTCCAGCAGTAGCCGCTGCAAAAGATACAGCACTTAAAGACGGTGCGTCGTTATTAGCATTCTTAAATCTTTTAAACGTAGTAGATGATAAGATTGAAACAGCTTATGTTTACTCACATTTAAAAGCTGACCAAGATACTTCAAATAACGAAAACCAAGTCTTAAACCAACGTGCGTTCTCAACATACATCGAATTCTCAGGAGCTTCAGCATGGTTTGCCCCAGCAATTTTAGCATTATCAGATGAAGAGTTCGAAGAGTATTTCAAACAAGAACCGGGATTAGAAGACTTCCGTGTCTTATTAGAAACAGCGCGTATTAAAAAAGGTCACGTGCTTTCAGATAAAGAAGAAGCTTTATTATCAAAAGCAAGTGAAGTATTCCAAGGCGCAAGCAAAACTTTCAACTTATTAAACAATGCTGACATCAAGTTTGACGAAATCACAACTGAAGATGGCGAAAAAGTTGAATTGACAAACGGAAACTACTCAGTATATATCGAGTCTAAAAACCAAGATGTTCGTAAGGAAGCATTCGAAACATTATACAAACCTTACATCAACTTGAAAAATACATTCGCAAGCACACTTGGTACAGAAGTGAAAGGGCACAACTTTAGCGCTTTAGTTCATAACTATGACTCAGCTCGCCAAGCAGCACTTGCTTCAAACCAAGTTCCTGAAGAAGTGTACGATGCTTTAGTAGAAGTGGTAAACGAAAAATTACCATTATTACACCGTTACACTGCATTACAACAAAAAGCGTTAGGTTTAGATGAATTGCATATGTATGATTTATACGTGCCAATCACAGGCGACGCTCCAATTAAATACAACTACCAAGAAGCATCACTAGCAAGTGTGGAAGCCTTGAAACCTCTTGGCGAAGAGTACCACGAAATCTTGAAGAAAGCTTACGACGAACGTTGGATCGACGTTGCTGAAAACATCGGTAAACGCAGCGGTGGATATTCAAGTGGAGCATACTCAACTGCACCATACATCCTATTGAACTGGCATGATGAATTATCAAACTTCTTCACATTAGTTCACGAATTAGGACACAGTGCACACAGCTACTTCACTCGTAACACTCAACCAAAACAATACGGAGATTACTCAATCTTCTTAGCGGAAATCGCTTCTACAACAAACGAAAACATCTTAACTGACTACTTGTTGAAGAAACACACTGATAAAGAAGCACAAAAATACATCTTAAACAACTATTTACACCGCTTCAAATCAACAATTTTCCGTCAAACACAATTTGCGGAATTCGAACATAAGATTCACGTAATGGACCAAGAAGGCCAACCATTAACACAAGAATCAATCGCAAAAGTGTATGGTGAAATTAACGCGAAATACTATGCAAATGTCATCCAAGATGAACAAATCGCATACGAATGGGCACGTATCCCTCACTTCTACATGAACTACTACGTATTCCAATACGCAACGGGTATGGCTGCAGCAACTGCTTTATCAGATAAAATCTTACATGGTACTCCAGAAGATTTAGAAGCTTACTTAAACTACTTACGTGCAGGACGCAGCGACGCTCCAATAGAAGTAATGAAAAAAGCCGGCGTAGACATGACGAAGAAAGACTACTTATATGACGCATTCGACGTATTCGAAAAACGCTTAGCACAATTAGAAGAGTTAATGAAAGACTAGGATGTGAGCAAAAGCGTTTATAGGCGATGACGGTTCGCAGGTTAGCCGCAAGGGACTGCTTGCAGTCGTGCGGACTAACCTCGAAAGGCTTGAGCCTATGCTTTTGCGAACTCAACTACTAGGATACGAGGCAGAAAGACAGAAGACAAAAAAGAGCTCACAGTGTGAGCTCTTTTTGCTTCGTCGTCTTTCGCCCGCACAGTTTATTAGACTTTCTTGAATCACGAGTGATGAAAAGAAAGTCAATAAACCACTGCGAAAAGCGTTCAGAAAAAGAAAACTCCTCCAAATGGAGGAGTTTATTGCGTTTAACGATTCATATTCACGACTTTTGCTAAGTTGTGGCGTGAGCGAATTTCTACAAGTCGTTTGACTTCTGGGCATTCAGGAAGAGGCTCACCATTACAAATTTCACTAATGGTATCAGCCGTAATACTGTTCGCCAGTAAGATTCCATAAGAATGATTTGAATTATCGAAGATGACAAGAGAAGGAGTGTGCGTTACATTCATCTCTTGAGCGATTTGTAAGTCGCGGTCGTACGCTGTTTTCACAGCAGGACTGGCTTTATCTTCGTAAAACATTTTCTTATCAATTTCAATATTATCTAAAATTTCATCTAATAACTCTTTGCTGTAGTTACGATTGTGATGATGAATTTGGTGTTGCAATTCAAATAAGAATTGACGACCTGGACGTTTTCCTTGTAAGAGGGCAGCTTTATAAGAAAGAGCCGCATCATAAATTCTAGTATAGATTTCGTTTCTTAAATCTAAATCCGTTTCATCGAGTTTTTGGTTTTTCATATATTGATCAACCGTTTGTAAATTATGAAACGTTACGAATTGGTAATGTACTTTAAAATCAGAATTACGAACGAATTTTAATAGTTCATTTTCACAGCGATAACAATATGATCCCAATGGATTCACGAATAAATATAATTCGAAAATCTTTTCGTGTGAAGTGCGTTCTGATAGATTCTTTGTTTTTGAAGTACTCAAAATCCTACACCCCTGTTCCCTAACTAACTTTGTAACATCATTGTAACATAGTTTGTTGAAATGTCAGAATAATTTGCACAACGCGTGACGTTTGTACTCATCTCGTGGACAATGCACGTATAATCTTGCTTTCTGCTTGGCGCCTCTCGATATTATATTTAGCCAAAATGCCCAAGAATACTGGTTCGCCGAGCTCGAGACTACGAACTTCCATTTCCATCTCAAAGTCGACGTTGCCGTTATAGTGACTCTCGTCTAGAACAAGCCATTCATTCTCAGAGAGGGCACCTTCTAAGCGATGCGTTGTAAGAAGGGCCGTTTGATTCACGGTTTGAATTGTAATGCCTTTATCTTCCAATGCTTCCTGAAGCGAAGTTGGAAGTGTGAATTGCTTGTCGTGGTTATACGCATTCAGAATGTCTACCGGAAGAACTTCGGTATATTCAAGCACCTCTAAGCTACTTTGAGGAATCTTTAGTGTGATTTCGCCGGTTTCTTTTCCTTCGACGATGCGAATGCGAAGCGCCATTTTATGTTCTTGGAGGAGACCTTCATAGTCGTAGTAGCTATTGCTCTGCGTAACGTCTTTTGTAAAGACTTCTTTATAGTCGTTTACGAGTGCGTCGTATTGTTCTTTTGTCAGTAAGTTTTTAAACTCTTTTTCGATTTCTGGCATAACCGTTCCTCCTTTAGTGTTCTATTGTAGCTCATTTTATGACAGATTTGAAAAAAATCGCCTTAATTTGTCATGATTCCTTATAAAATATGGTATGATAGAGAACGGAAATGAAAAAAAGTAGGTGAAAATATGGAAACATGGGAAACACCCCTAGTAGAAGACTGGGAAGCCTTTCTAGCTCCGTATTATCAAGCAATAGAGGAATTAAAAATTAAATTAAAGGGAATTAGACGCCAGTATCGTCAGGAAGGAAAGCACGCACCGATTGAATTTATCACGGGCCGTGTGAAGACTCCGGAGAGTATTGTAGAAAAGATGCAAGTTCGTAATATTCCTAGAGAAGAATTCCTTGAAGGAGTACAAGATATTGCAGGGCTTCGCATTATGTGTCAATTCGTAGATGATATTTATGAAGTGGTTCGCTTGATTCGTCAGCGTAACGACTTTGATATCGTGATTGAACGTGATTATATTCAAAATAAAAAAGCGAGTGGCTATCGTTCATACCATATCGTGTTGGAATATCCCGTGCAACGAATCGAAGGTGAAACAAAGATTCTTGTGGAAATTCAAATTCGTACGCTAGCGATGAATTTCTGGGCAACGATTGAACACTCATTGAACTATAAATATAAAGGGGAATTCCCCGATACGATTCATGAGCGTTTGGAACGTGCAGCAGAGGCGGCGTTCTTGCTTGATGAAGAGATGTCTCAAATTAGAGAAGAGATTCAAGAAGCGCAATATATTTTTGCGATTAATAAGGAAAATCAGCGTAAACGCAAGAAACGGAGGGAATCATGATGAAAGTCGGTTTATACGGAAATCAAACAGAAAAAACAAAAGAAGTCATGAATACCTTCGACCGCTTATGCCAAGAAGGATGTTTTGTGCGCGATGACGTAAATCCTGATGTGGTGATTACGGTTGGTGGAGACGGAACGCTTTTAGGCGCCTTTCACCGTTACCGCAATCAACTAGACAGCATTCGTTTTGTGGCCATCCATACGGGTCACTTAGGCTTCTATACAGATTGGCGCAACTTCGAAGTGGATCAATTAATCGAGTCATTGAAACAAGACAAAGGCGAGCGTGTGAGCTATCCATTGCTAGATGTGAATGTGAAATTTAAGAGCGGAGATGTTGTTCGCTATGCAGCCTTGAATGAGGCGACATTGCGTAAAGTAAATGGCACGCTTTTATGCGAAGTGTATATTAATGGCGAGTTATTTGAAAACTTCCGTGGAGATGGGCTTTGTGTGGCGACACCAACTGGGTCAACAGGCCTTAGCAAATCTCTAGGGGGAGCCGTTGTTCATCCGCGTGCTGAAGTCATGCAGATGACGGAAATGGCGTCGATTAATAATCGTGTTTATCGTACGCTTAGTTCACCGATGATTTTTGCAAAAGATAATGTCTTAACACTACGTCCTGAAAGTAAAGAGGGCATGGTGATGGCGATTGACCATTTAACGTATGATGCCAATGAGATTGAAGAAATTCAATTACAAATTAGCGAGGAACGTATTTCATTTGCGGCCTACCGTCATACACCATTCTGGGATCGTGTGGAAGATGCGTTTATCGGTTCGCGTGAAGTGAACTGTCGTGGAAATGAGGAAGTCCGTTGATTTTAACGTGGAATTACCCATACGAGTATCCGATGATGATGCGGTCTTTCTTGCAAGAAGTGGGGATTTCAAGAACCTTTCTTGCCCATGTGAAAACGCATGGAGACCTGCTTATAAATGGTCGTCATGAGATTGTCTTAAAGACGCTTCAGCCTGGCGATGTGCTAACGATGGTCATTCCGCCGTCTGGAGAACATGAGACCGTGATTCCAAGTGAAGTGCCGATTGATATTTTGTATGAGGATGATTATTTACTCATTATCAATAAGCCTGTAGGGACGGCTTCGATTCCGTCGAAATTGCACCCGGACCATTCCATGGCCAATCGTGTCAAAGGATACTATAAGCGTCGTGGGTATGCGGACCAAATTACCCATGTGGTAACCCGTCTTGACCGTGATACAACGGGAGTGATGATGTTTGCCAAGCACCGCGTTGTACATGCATGGATGGATCAAGCCTTACGAGATAAGACCATTCAGAAGAAGTATTTAGCGATTGTGCATGATACAGCCGCACTCGAAGAACATGGAATGATTGATGCACCGATTGGTCGACATGAAGGGTCGATTATTAATCGTTGTGTATCAGAAGATGGAAAACCATCGCTAACTGAATATTGGAAGAAAGAAACGCTTGTTGGAGCGGACCTTGTCGAGATTTTATTACATACTGGGCGCACGCACCAGATTCGTGTCCATTTCTCATGGCTAGGGGCACCACTTGTGGGAGATGATTTATACGGTGGGGTAAAAGACGAGATATTAGACCGTCAAGCCTTGCATTGTCACTCCCTCACGTTTATTCATCCAATGACGAAAAAAGAAATAACCGTTGTGGCACCACTTCCCGAAGATATGGACGAGTGGATTAAAGCCCACAAGCAATAAAGAGAGGAGAATCACCATTGAGCGAAATCGTATATGAATTTGAAGATATTTTAGAACAAATTCAGCACACCTTGGCTACGGAAGATAAGCAACAATTCCGTGAGATTTTCTTTGAGAATCATACGTACGACCAAGCGCAAATTTATTTGAGTTTAACGCTGGAAGAACGAAAATTAGCCTACCAATTTCTGAATCCTGAAGAAATGGCAATGGTGTTCGAACTACTAGAAGAAGACGTAGAGGACGTTGAAGAGTATTTAAGCGAAATGGACGAAGCTTATGCCTCACGAATGCTTGCGGAAATGTATTCCGATAATGCAGTAGACGTGCTAAAGCAAGTAGGCGAAGAAAATGTCCGCACTTATTTACGCTTGATGCCGCATAAAACGGCAAGTGAACTCCGTCAATTATTAAACTATGAAGACGAAACAGCAGGGGCGATGATGACGACTGAATTTATCGCTGTGCGTGAATCGGATACCTTAAAAACAGCGATGGCAACGGTAAAACGTTTCGCCGAAGACGCTGAAACAATCTACTATGTATATGTGACCGACGATGAAAATCATTTAACAGGGATTCTCACATTAAAAGACTTAATCGTGAAACCAGACGAAAAACTCGTCAAAGATATCATGATTGACCGTGTCGTAACCGTGCACGTGAATGATGCGCAAGAAGAAGTAGCCCAAACGATTAAAGACTACGACTTCCTTGCGATTCCAGTAGTCGATGATACGAATACATTAGTTGGAATTATCACCGTCGATGATGCGTTAGACGTTATCGAAGAAGAAGCAACCAGTGACTATTCAGGTCTTGCAGGGGTAAACGTTGATGAAGCGCACCAAGGCGTGTGGGCGGGGATTGTCAACCGTTTGCCAGGAATTATGACTCTTCTCATTATGGGAACTGTGACGGCGTTCCTTTTCAGACAATATGAGCCGTTAATTCAACAGGCAAGTATTTTTGCAATCTTTATTACATTAATTACTGGTACTGCCGGAAATACAGGGACACAATCACTCGCGGTTGCGATTCGTAAGATTGGTCTTCATGAGGAAGAACAATCTTTCTGGAAAGTACTCGTGCAAGAGGGGACAACCGGTCTTGGTATCGGATTGATTTCTGGGGTCGTTGTGTTTGGAATTGTGAGTCTATGGCTAGGGAATATTGTACTTGGTGGCATTATCGGATTTGCGATGTTCGCTTCGATTTTCGTAGCCGCATTAACAGGGACATGTATTCCATTTGCGTTGGATAAATTCAACTTTGATCCATCCATTGCCAGTGGACCATTTATTACAACCGTGAATGACTTAACATCAGTTTTGGTTTACTTCACGATTGTGAGTCAATTTATTTCGGTGTATTTAGCTAAATAACAGAAGATATAGTATATAGGCGTTTGTTTATATACTATATTTTTTTAATTTAAAAATAAATAGGTTGACTACCTATCTATTTTGTGCTAGGATACTTTTTGTAAATGAAAGGAGGCTATTATGAATTCAAAAGAATTAACAGATGAACTTATTCGTCTATTTACAAGAATACAGAAGATTAATTTATTTCGAAACATCGCGTCGAACTTAACGCAAGCAGAGACGGATGTGTTGATGTTGTTATATTTCCATCAACTGGATTTTAACGGGCCGCTGACCATTAAAGGGATTAGCAACTTTTTCGAAATCAAATCTTCCTCAACGATTCAATTTGTCAATTCGCTGGAGAAACATGGATATGTAGAGCGTAAGACAGACGAGAATGATAAGCGAGTGACGCTAGTGTATGTAACAGATTTTGGGATGACAATCGCAAAAAAAGTTGATACAGACAATCGTTCAATTATGAAAAAGATTGTTGAGCAAGAAGATAAAAACGAGGTAAAAAATGCCTTCAACACGATTAACCGTGTATTGGATACAATCGAAAGTATCCCTATGAAAACTATTGATATTAGAGAGGAGTTAGATTCATGAAGAAAATTATGGAACACGTGAAAGTCTACCGTAACATGTTGATTACGATTTTAGTACTTTCTATTTTCCAAGTATTATCAGGTTTATTAACGCCAACGATTTTAGCAACTCTTGTTTCAAACGGAATTTTAAAACAAGATCAAGCTGTGGTTCTCCAACAAGGGGGACTGATGTTACTTACGACAACAATGGACTTAATTTTATCAATCACAGTTGTTCGTTTTATCGGAAAATTCTCAGCAGGACTTGCCAGAGATCTTCGTATGAGTATGTTTAAGAAGATTCAACAGTTCTCAACGCAAGATTTCCAAAAATTTGGAACAAGTTCATATATCAACCGTACAACACGTGATATTCAAAGTTTATCGCAAACGATTGGGTTCGCAGCATCGATGGTTCTAATGGCTCCATTAATGTTTATCGGTTCGATTATCTTATCAATGCGCATGAACTTTACGTTGTCACTTGTGCTACTAGCTTCTGTACCAATCTTATCCATTGCAATTTATTTACTCGTTCGTTCAGTATCTAAAGACTTTATTGTTCTTAGAAAAACAACAGATAAATTAACGCAAATTATTCGCGATACTTTAACAGGAATTCGCGTGATTCGTGCTTTCAATAAGGGTGAGTATGAAGTGAATCGCTTTAATGAAATCAATGAAGGGTACCGCGAGCATCTCTTCCGTATGAATTTTAAATTTAGTTTAATCACGCCAATTATGATGATTACGATTAACTTTGCAAACCTTGTAGTCGTGATTGTTGGGGCAAACTTAATTCAAGCCTCTCAATTAGATATTGGTTCATTGATGGCGGTCATCCAATACTCAGCGCTTGTATTAATCTCGCTTCTAATGCTTTCATTTGTATTTATTATGGTTCCACAGGGGATTGTTGCTGCAGAGCGTATTAATGAAGTATTAGAACAAGAAAATGTTCAAACTTTTGTCGAAGAAGATTTTGGATTAAATCGTATTGAGACAGTTGAATTCCGTGATGTTTCATTTAGATATGAAGGTGCGGAAAAAGAAATGTTAAGAAACGTAAACTTTACGGCTAAAACAGGAGAGAAAATCGCGATTATCGGGTCAACAGGGGCCGGTAAGTCAACAATGATGAACCTCTTACTTCGTTTCTTAGACGCTACAAGTGGAGAAGTTCTTTACAACGGTATTAATATTCAAAACTTTACGGAAAAAGAACTTCGTAATCAAATTGCATATGTTCCTCAAAACCGTCTGTTATTTGCCGGAACAATCCGTGATAACTTACGATTCGGGAATGAAAATGCGACTGACGAAGAAATGATTGAGGCGTTGAAATTAGCCGAAGCATGGGAATTCGTTTCAGGACTTGAAGATGGATTAGATGCTCAGGTAGAGCAAAAAGGGGATAATTTCTCTGGAGGACAAAAACAACGTCTATCTATTGCTCGTGCTTTAGTGAAAAATGCTTCTATTCAAATCTATGATGATAGCTTCTCAGCACTTGACGCGAAAACAGAAGCAAGATTACGTGCCAATTTGAAAGTAATTAATGAAAATGCCATCGTCTTTGTCGTGGCTCAACGAATTTCTTCAGTTACAGATGCAACGCGCATTATTGTATTAAATGAAGGAGATGTTGTGGGTATTGGTACTCATGAAGAGTTAAAAGAAACAAATAAAGTGTACCAAGAAATCATGAACTCACAATCAAGTTTAGAGGAAGTGGAGGATACACATGAATAAGAAAGTTCTAAAACGTTTTTTAAGTTATTTAAAAGCAGACCGTATTATTCTAGGGATTGTTGTGATTGTTTCGCTAATCTCCGTTATTTTAGATGTGCAACTTCCTAAAATCTTAGGGGAAATTACAACACTGATTAGTACGAGTCTAGTGGAATCCAACTACACTTCTGTAGACATGGCTGGAGTGTTTGCGATTGCTAAAACATTAGCGATTTTATATATCTTAGCATCTGGATTAAGCTTCCTCGGTAAATTTTTCATGTCACGTGTCGCAAGTGATCTAGTATATCGTATTCAAAAAGAAATCGATGAGAAGTTCACACGTTTGCCTGTTCGTTATTTTGATGAAAACTCACGTGGGGACTTATTAAGCCGTGCTACAAATGATGTACAAACAATTGATGATTCATTTGCACAAGTATCAGGGCAAATTTTCACAACCGTTTTATCTTTTATCGGGATTATTATCATGATGTTCACAATCAATGTTCCGCTAGCGCTAATTGGGATTCTTGGGGTTCCATTATCGATATTTGCTATTAGTATTATCAGTAAAAAATCACAAGCGTCGTTTGCAAGCCGTCAAGAAACAACTGGCCGCTTAAATGGTTATATTGAAGAATATTACAGTGGACATGAAGTCGTGAAGGCCTTTAACTATGAAGAGCGTTCGCAAGCTGAATTCATTCAGTTAAACGAAGAGTTGTATGATCATGGATGGAAAGCACAATTCTTTTCTGGGCTCATGCAACCAATTTCTCGTCTGTTGAATAATGTTGTGTATGTATTCGTTGCTGTGATTGGTGGTCTTATGGCTGCTAATGGGTTGGTTGCGATTGGGGGAATTCAAGCGATTCTTCAATACATGCAAAATATTAGCCAACCAATGGGTGATGGAGCAAACATGGTAGGATTAACGCAATCTATGCTTGCTGCAGCTGAACGTATTTTCGAGTTATTAGATGCTGAAGAAATGGAAGAAGAAACAGGAAAACCAGCCCTTCCAGAAGTTCATGGAGATGTAACGTTCAAACATGTAAGTTTTGGTTACACACCTGAAGTTCAATTGATGAAAGATTTAAATATCGATGTTAAAGCTGGTGAAACAGTAGCGATTGTTGGACCTACAGGAGCAGGGAAGACAACGGTTATCAACTTACTAATGCGATTCTACGATATTACAGGTGGAGCGATTGAAATCGATGGTCACAATATTCAAGACTATACGAAAGAATCACTTCGCTCGAAAGTAGGAATGGTGTTACAAGATACTTGGTTATTTAAAGGAACAATTCGTGAGAATATCCGTTATAGCCGTCAAGACGCAACGGATGAAGAAGTGGTGGCTGCTGCTAAACAAGCCTTTGCAGATGATTTTATCCGTAAATTACCTCAAGGATATGACACAGTTATCACTGAAGAATCAGATAATATTTCTCAAGGGCAAAAACAATTACTTACGATTGCCCGTGCGATTTTAGCAAGTCCGTCAGTGTTCATCCTAGACGAAGCTACTTCAAACGTAGATACACGTACAGAAGTGGAAATTCAAAAAGCGATGGACCACATTATGGAGAATAAGACATCATTCGTTATCGCTCACCGACTCTCAACAATCCGTAACGCAAACAAGATTCTTGTAATGCAAAAGGGAGACGTTATTGAACAAGGAAGCCATGACGAACTTATCCGCCTAAACGGATTCTATGCAGGATTGTACAGAGCGCAATTTGAATAACAGGACGTGAGAAAAAGCGTTTAGAGGCGATGACGGTTCGCAGTTTAGCCGTAAGCGGTCTGAAAGACCGTGCGGACTAAACTCGAAAGGCTTGAGCCTCTGCTTTTTCGAACTCAACTACAACCCATAAACTACATGGCACTTCAACCAAACAAAAAGGATATCCATCTGGATATCCTTTTTTGTTACTTATAATTCTTATAAGTCGATAGAGCAGTTTTGTTTTCAACCTGAATTGCTGACTTCAAAATTAAGCATTCGCTTTTAATTCTGAAAGCTGAAAATAGTCTTGAAGGTATTTCGCCAATCCATTCTCATCATTGGTAAACGGAGTAATCGCATTGGCAATGTTTTTCAATTCATCAATTCCATTTTTCATCGCAACGCCGTGACCTGCATATTCAATCATTTCCATATCGTTATCTTCGTCACCAAAGGCAAGAATGTTTTCTTGTTTAATACCGTAGTAACGTGATAAGTGCTCAAGAGCTTTAGCCTTATGAATGCCAGGTGAAATCACTTCTAGACATGGGAAGCTACCGCCCCAAGTACGGATTTCAATGTCGTTATCATAGCGGTCTAAGATTTTTGATTTAATCTCTGTTTGTTTCTCAATATCCGAGAAGAGAGCAACAGCAGTTGGTTGTTCTTTTAGTTTCGTATTTTTATCAATCACGATTGGCTTTTGGTCTTTTGGATAGTAGGGGCATTCAGGAAGTTCTTCCATATCTGAATACACAAGCTCTGTTCCTTCGACCATTAAGTAATCGACAGGTAGCGTTTTGTTAAAAGCTACTAAGTCAAGTACGAATTCCGAATCCAGTGTGATGTGGTATTTTCCATCCCATTCAGGCATTCCAGGAATATGGCAGAGGGCACCATTAAAGTTTGCGATTGGGCCGCCAAGGTTTAGTTGATCGTAATATTGTTTTGAATTACGGTAAGGGCGACCTGTGACAATAGCTACTTCATGGCCTAAGTTTTTCACGGCATGAAGGGTGTCGATTGTTTCTTGCGTCAGTTCTGAGTTGTTGTTTAATGTAGTTCCATCAAGGTCGATGGCAATGAGTTTCTTTTCCATTCTTTCTCCTTTCAAAGTGGTTTTCTAAAAGCGGAAACTTGTTTTCATAGTTTCCATCAAGTACAATATCTGTATAAGTTTACCATATTTTTTATTAAATAAGAAAGAGGAAGTTATGATTCAAATAGATTATCGTGAAGTAAATGGAATCCCGTACGCTGAAGTCGTAGATGCATCGTTGAAAGACCAAGTGCTTCCCATCGTTGTGTTTTATCATGGTTGGACAGGAAGTAAAGACCGTGTCGTAACGATTGGAGTAGAGCTAGCAAAACGCGGTATGCGTGCTGTTTTACCAGACCAACACTTACACGGAGACCGTGGTGTGCGTCTCATTGGTGGCGAAATCTGGGAAATTGTAGCCAATAACATTAAAGAACTTCCTATTTTAAAAGAAGAATTCAGAAGTCGTGGGCTATTAGATGAAACGAAATTTGGCGTATCTGGTTTGAGCATGGGTGGTATTTCAACATATGCCTTATTCAATCAATATCCAGATATTACAGCAGCAGCGAGTTTAATGGGGAATGCGGATCCTGCTCGTTTTGCTAAATGGACAATCTCATCAGTTTGGATGACGGGAGCAACGCAGGAACAATGTGAAGCATTAGAAGCAGAAATCGAAAAAAATAAACCTTTCTTAGATGCGATGGCACTTGCGAAACATCCTGAACATATTAATCGCCGTCCATTATTCTTATGGCATGGAACAGCGGATGATAAAGTGCCGTATGAATTAAATAAAGAGTTTTATGAAAGCATTAAGAATGAGCCATACGCTACAAATGTAGAGTGGCATGAAACACCAGGTCAAGGGCATATTGTGCCACATCAAGTGTTTGAAGCCGTTGCTGACTTTTTCCAAAGAGTATTTCAATAGGAGAGTAGAAGATGACAGAAGAAAATAAAAATGCTGCAGAAGTAATGCAAGAGAAGATTTTAGAAGCGTTGGAGACAGTGATTGATCCAGAGCTTGGAATTGATATTGTAAATCTTGGGTTGATTTATCGTGTTGATTTGAACGAAGAAGGGCATTGCCAAGTGGATATGACACTGACAACAATGGGATGTCCGCTAGCAGACATTATTACAGATGAGATTCATCGCGCGTTAGCAGAGATTGAAGAAGTGAAGACAATCGATGTGAAATTGGTTTGGTATCCAGCATGGAGCCCAGATAGAATGTCACGCTATGCAAGAATTGCGTTAGGTATTCGATAAGACAAAATCCCCACAGATGTGGGGATTTTTTTGTGCAATAAAATAAATTCTGTCAGATAAATACGTATGGTGAAATTATCATATATGATAATTTTCATGGTGCATTCAAAGGGGTGTGCTTTGACTTATACGCAGTGGTTTATTGACTTTCTTTTCATCACTTGTGATTCAAGAAAGTCTAATAAACTGTGCGAACGAAAGACTACGAAGCAGAAAAACCTCACACTGTGAGGTTTTTCTTGTCTTCTGTCTTTCTGCTTCGTATCCTGTTTAGTCTTCCCCCGGTCTCATCGGGCGTTTATATTTACTCTTAGACTCTTGTCGGATGATGGTATGTGGGGATTTGCGGCCCTTGTTTGAATTTCTGAAGAGCATTTGCATTTTTTCGTCGTCGAAGAGTTCAAGGTTTTGATCGACGAAGTGACTTGCATCAGCTTTCCAATCTGAATGATAGTAATTGAATAATTCGGCCATGGCGACATTTCTGTCGGTGGCGCTCCCTTTAAATTCAGGGTCTGTTACATCCGTTAAGTATTGTTGCATTTTTGCAATTCTATTTTTATCAAAATCTGCCATAACATTCGCCTCTTTTCAGTCCTATTTTAGCATAGAAGACGTTTTCTTAAAAGAAATTTTTCAAAACTACTGTTCATTTTCAATTGAATGTTTTATACTATTCATTGCTAATTTTTTGAAGAGGAGGGTGTCTGATGGCAAAAGATATGACAAGTGGAAAACCGTTGAAACTGATTTGGAATTTTACAATCCCATTGTTAATCGGTAACTTGTTCCAGCAATTATATAATATGGCCGATACCTTTATTGTAGGTCGAACGATTGGTGTGCATGCGTTAGCCGCGGTTGGTTCTACAGGAAGTATTGTGTTTCTAATTATCGGTTTTGCAACAGGGTTAACAGCTGGTCTTGCGATTCCGTTAGCACAACGGTTTGGCGCCAAGGATTACAAGGGCGTGAAGCATAGTTTTTATGTATCTATTTTAATTTCCATTGCTACGGCTATTGTGTTAACCGCTCTGAGTATGATTTTCTGTCGTCAAATTCTGGAAATCATGCAGACACCATCCGAGATCATTGATGGGGCCTATGATTATTTAATCGTCATCTTTGGCGGTATTTTCTCATCAATGGCTTACAATTTATTATCTAACATTTTCCGTTCTATCGGGGATGCAAAAACACCATTGTATTTCCTTGTAATGGCTTGTGTGATGAATATCGTTCTGGATATTCTCTTCATTGCAGTCTTTGGAATGGGAGTTGAAGGAGCAGGATATGCAACGGTTCTTTCTCAAATCTTCTCAGCAGTAGCCTGCGTGGTTTATATTTGGAAGAAAATTCCAGTATTAAGATTAACAAAAGCTGACCTTGTAGCGACAAAGCAAAATATTAGAGAACATTGTCGTATTTCATTCCCGATGGCGTTCCAAGCATCGATTATTGCCATTGGAACGATTATGGTTCAAATCGCATTGAATCAATTAGGACCGACTTCGGTTGCGGCGCATACGGCAGCGCAAAAGATTGACCAGCTAGCCATTCTTCCAATGATGTCATTCGGAGTGACGATGGCGACGTATTCTGCACAAAACTATGGTGCAAAGAAATATGATCGTATTTGGCTTGGCGTGCGTGAATGTATCAAGTTATCTTTAACATTTGCGATTGGCATTGGGATTATTTTAAATCTCTTTAGCCCGATTCTTATTCGCGCTTTCGTTGGAGAAGGGCATGAGGAGGTCGTTGAATTAGGGCGACTATTCTTCCTTACAAACGGGACAACATATAGTTTCCTTTCATTACTTTTTATTTATCGTTACACCTTACAAGGAGTAGGAAAAACTTTCACACCGACCTTGGCTGGAATTATGGAACTCATCATGCGTTCTGTAGCAGCGGTCGTTCTATCAAATATGTATGGATTCGTCGGAGCAACGGTTGCAAACCCAATGGCATGGTTTGGTTCGATGGTACCCCTCATGATTGCGTATTATATGTTTAAAAATAAAGTTCAACATGGAGTAGAGCAGTAGTATTAAGCTACTGTTCTTTTTTTACGCTAAATTATGGTATAATAAAATGAAAATGCATGAAGCGAGGTGACGTCATGAAAACAGATATTGAAATTGCACAAGAAAACCAAATGCAACCTATTTCGGTCATTGCTGAGAAACTCAATTTAACGCCTGAAGAAGTAGAGCCTTATGGAAAATACAAGGCAAAGATTGATAAGAATGACATTCATAACCCAGAGAATTTTGGGAAACTCATTTTAGTCACATCAATGAACCCGACTCCTGCTGGAGAAGGAAAGTCTACTGTAACAGTTGGTTTAGGAGATGCTTTAACAGCGATTGGAAAGAAAACAGCCATTGCGCTGCGTGAACCATCTCTAGGACCGACTCTTGGACTCAAAGGTGGTGCCACAGGTGGAGGATATGCGCAAGTCGTTCCTATGGAAGAAATCAATTTGCATTTCACAGGAGACATGCACGCCTTAACGACGGCGACAAATCTAGTGTCTGCAATCATTGACAATCACATTCACCAAGGAAATGAGCTACAAATCGATACAAGCCGCATTTTGTGGAAACGAGCGCTCGATTTGAATGACCGTTCGTTACGCCAAATTGAAATTGGTCTTGGTGGTCCGATTAATGGGGTTCCTCGCAAGGACGGTTTTGATATTACGGTTGCAACCGAAATGATGGCGGTGCTTTGTTTAGCGAGTGACTTAAAAGACTTGCAGCATCGTGTATCGCAAATTTTAGTGGCGTTTGATGTGAATGGGAAACCAGTGACAGTAGCGGATTTACAAGTAGAAGGAGCTATTACGGCCCTTATGAAAGAAGCCGTGAAGCCAAACCTTGTTCAAACTTTAGAAGAAACGCCAGCCATTGTTCATGGCGGACCATTTGCCAATATTGCGCATGGATGTAATAGTGTTATCGCGACGAAAATGGCCTTAACATTGGCAGATTATACTGTGACAGAAGCAGGTTTTGGGGCCGACCTTGGTGCTCAGAAGTTCCTGGATATTAAGGTGCCTGTTCTTGGAAAGAGTCCGGATGCAGTTGTAGTCGTAGCAACCATTCGTTCAACGAAGATGCATGGCGGATTATCTCTTGAAGAGTTAGCGCAAGGAGAATCGCTTGAAGCGGTTCGCGAAGGATTTAAGAACGTAGCGAAACATATTGAGAATGTTCAACAGTATGGCTTACCTGTAGTGGTAGCGCTGAATGAATTTATAACGGATACAAAAGCAGAACAAGAACTCTTTGCATCGCTTTGTCAGGAGTTTGGAGTTCCATGTATCATGACTGCTGTATGGGAAAAAGGTTCCAAGGGCGGTATTGAATTAGCACAGAAAGTTGTTGAACTCTGTGAAAGTGGCAAAGCTGCTTTTCATCCAACTTATAAAGAGAACCAACCGATTCAAGAAAAAATCGATGCAGTCGCTAAGAATATTTATGGAGCCACGAAGGTAAATTACACCCCTGAAGCGTTAGAACAATTGAAAGAGATTGAAGAAGCTGGATGGAATCATTTAAATGTTTGTATTGCGAAAACACCGTATTCATTCTCAGACAACGCCAAGTTAAAAGGACGTCCAGAAAACTTTGAAATCACGATTCGTTCATTGATTCCAAAACTAGGTGCTGGATTTATTGTTGCATTAACGGGAACAGTTTTAACGATGCCGGGACTTCCAAAAGTTCCAGCAGCACTTGGAATTAGTGTTAATGACAATGGGAAAATTCAAGGGTTATATTAAGAGACTTGAAAGGAGTTTGCATGAAAGATTTTAGAGTCGATTATTTGAAAAAATCTTATGGTGCGAAATCATTATTAGAAGACGTGTCCTTTATTATTAATGAAGGTGAACACGTAGGGTTAATTGGGCAAAACGGGACTGGTAAGAGTACGTTATTATCTATTCTTGCAGGAGTTGATTTTGCTGAATCAGGAGACATCACAACGTCTAACGATTACAGAATTGGATACTTATCACAGCAACCAGAATTAGATGATGAAGATACGATTTTTGAAGCCTTATATAAAGGCGACCATCCAACATTAAAAGTCGTTCATGACTTTGAAGAAGTGGTGGAACAATTACGCGAAAATCCGACTTCAGAAAGCCTCACAAAACGATACAGCGTCTTAGAACAAAAGATGAATGAAATCGATGGATGGCAAGTGGAAGTTCAAATTAAGACGATTCTTCAAAAGATGGGATTAACGGACATCCAGAAAAAAGTTGGCACGCTCTCTGGTGGACAGAAGAAGCGTGTGGGACTTGCAAAAGTATTAATGGAAGAACCAGATTTACTATTGCTCGATGAACCAACGAACCACTTAGACTTAGAAGCCATCGAATGGTTAGAAGGGTATTTAGCTAATTACAAAGGTGCGATGATGCTCGTGACTCACGACCGTTACTTCTTAGAACGTGCGGTAACGCATATGTTCGAACTAGTGAATGGGCGAATCGAAGCGTATGAAGGAAACTATGAGTCGTACTTAGAGCAACGAAGTCAACGAGAACAAATCGCAGCTCGCATGTCGCAGAAACAAAAACGATTATATCAAAGCGAATTAGAGTGGATGCGTCAAGGCGCTAAAGCTCGTACTACGAAGCAACAAGCTCGTATTCATCGCTTTGAAGCGTTAGAAAAAGATGTGAAACAGACGACTTCAAACGACAAGCTAGTGATGGAATTCGACCAAGCGCGTATCGGGAAACGTGTCTTCCAAATGGAAGATGTCAGTCTTTCAATTAATGGACAACAAATCGTGAAGAATCTAGATTGGATTATTCAAAGTCAAGCGCGTGTCGGAATTGCTGGAGTAAATGGTGTTGGAAAATCAACCTTCTTAAACGCCATTGCTGGACAGATTCCGTTTGATAATGGCCAGTTTGTTGTCGGTGAGACTGTTCGAATCGCATACTACAAACAACAAGATGAAGATATTCCAATGGATAAACAGCTCATCCAATATTTACGAGAAGAAGCGGAAGAAATAAAACGTGAAAACGGAGAAGTAGCTTCTATTTCAGAACTACTCGAAACGTTCTTATTCCCAAGACATCTACATGGAGCATACATCCATACATTGTCTGGAGGAGAGAGAAGACGACTCTACTTACTTCGTTTATTAATGACAAAACCAAATGTGTTATTATTAGACGAACCAACGAACGATTTGGATATCGATACATTAACTGTGCTCGAAGACTTCTTAGAGTCGTTTAATGGAGCGGTTCTCATCGTATCGCATGACCGTTACTTCTTAGATAAGACGGTGGATCAATTATTTGTCATCCGAGGCGAAGGGCAAACAGAACTGTTCTACGGATCGATGAGTGAGTATTTAGAACAAGAAAAATCGCTAGCAAAAGTTGCGGTGGAAACTCCTAAGGCAGAAGCGCCAAAAGTGGAGGCTCCAAAAGCAGCTCCGGCTAAGAAGATGACGTATCAAGAGAAGAAAGAATGGGAGACGATAGAAGCTACCATTCAAGAACTAGAAGAAAAACTAGAATTCTTGCAAGAGGAAATGAGTGTTCATGCACAAGATTTTGCCAAACTACAAGAATTACAAGAGGAATTAGACAAGACGGAAGAAGCAGCAAGTGCGGCTTATGAACGTTGGGAATATTTAGCAGAATTAGCAGGGAATTAAAGAAAGGAACAGATATGACGAAACAATATAAAGACTTACTAAGAAAGATTTTAGAAGAAGGAACCATTAAAACAGACCGTACTGGTACAGGTACAAAGAGTGTGTTCGGATACCAAATGCGTTTTGACTTGCAAAAAGGATTTCCACTGTTGACAACAAAACGTGTAGCGTTCGGTTTAATTAAGAGCGAGTTACTATGGTTCTTACACGGAGATACAAATATCAAATATTTATTAGAACATAACAACCACATTTGGGATGAATGGGCGTTTGAGCGTTATGTTTCTTCTCCAAAATACACTGGTCCTGATATGATAGACTTTGGACGCCGCTGCTTGCAAGACGAAGCGTTCAACGAAGTGTATCAAGAAGTGAAGAAAGATTTCTGTGAAAAAATCTTAACGGATGATGCGTTTGCGGCTGAATTCGGTGAACTTGGAAATATTTACGGTTCACAATGGCGTCACTGGAAAACAACAAAGGGTGAAACGATTGACCAAATCGCAGACTTACTGAACTTATTGAAGAATTCTCCAGATTCACGTCGTATGATTGTTTCAGCATGGAATCCAGAAGATGTGCCTAGCATGGCGCTTCCTCCATGCCACACAATGTTCCAATTCTATGTTGCTGACGGTAAATTAAGTTGCCAATTATACCAACGTAGTGCAGATGTGTTCCTAGGAGTACCTTTCAATATTGCAAGTTACGCTTTATTAACTCACTTAATCGCAAATGAAGTTGGCTTAGAAGTTGGTGAATTCGTTCATACATTAGGCGACGCGCACATCTACTTAAACCATATGGAACAAGTTGAAACGCAATTAGCACGCGAAGAAAGAGAATTACCAACACTTGTATTAAAACATCCTGAAAAATCAATGTTTGAGATCGATGTCGATGATGTGATTGTAGAAGGATATAATCCACATCCAACGATTAAAGCACCGATTGCCGTGTAATGCAGGAGGAGACAGATGTTAATTTATATTTGGGCTCAAGATGAACAAGGGCTTGTTGGAAAAGACAATACGCTTCCTTGGCGATTGCCGAACGATTGGAAATTCTTTAAAGAAGTGACAATGGGACAAACCATCCTTATGGGACGTAAAACGTTTGAAGGGATGGGGAGTCGCTTACTTCCAGGTCGTCAAACCATTCTTCTAACAAGAAGTGACGATTACGAAGTACCAGGCGCTGAAGTCGTAACTGATATTGATGCGATTATTGAAGATGCCAAACACGAAGATATTTATGTGTGTGGCGGTGCCGAAGTCTATCGTCTTTTAAAAGATCATGTAGAACTTTTATACTGCACAAGAATCCATCATACATTTGAAGGGGATACGTATTTTCCAACTGATTTTCCGTGGGGTGATTTTATTAAAGTGAAATCACTCGAAGGAGAAGTGGACGAGAAAAATGTCTACCCGCATACGTTTGAAATCTACGAGAGAAAAGAGGAAACTCTATGACAACATGGCATGATGTGATTGGTGGGGAGAAGGAAAAAGAGTATTTCCATGCAGTACGTTCCTTTGAACAAAACGAGCGAAATCATCATAAAGTATTTCCGGCTGCAGAGAATGTCTTTAAGGCGTTGGAACTGACACCGTTTGATAATGTGAAAGTGGTTATTCTTGGTCAAGATCCTTATCATGGCGACAACCAAGCACATGGTCTTAGCTTTTCCGTTCAAAAAGGAATCGCACTACCGCCTTCATTACTCAATATTTATAAGGAACTTGAAAGTGACTTAGGGATTCCAGTTGCACAAAGTGGGGATTTAACTGCTTGGGCAAAGCAAGGTGTGTTGTTGCTGAACACGGTGTTGACGGTTCGTGCACACGAGGCGAATAGCCATCGCGGTCAAGGATGGGAGACTTTTACCGATGCTGTCATTACTTCTCTAAACCGAAGTGACCATCCAATTGTATTTGTATTGTGGGGGAAACCAGCACAATCGAAAGAAAAGCTGATTACCAATCCGAATCATTTGATTTTAAAGGCTCCGCATCCAAGTCCATTATCTTCATACCGCGGATTTTTTGGAAGCAAACCATTTAGTCAAATTAATGAATTTTTAAAGAAAACAGGTCAACAACCAATTGATTGGCACGTAGAGTAAGTGGGAAAGATTCCGCTTACTCTTATTTTTTTGTGTATTGTATGAAGTTCGTGGTACAATTATGGAAAAGATTAAACGTTTTCAAAAGGAAGAAGGTACAGTATGGATAAAAAGTGTAAATGGCTTGGTTTTTTCACTACTTTATTAGTTATTTTCTCTATGGTGTTTTTAGGGAACAACTCAGCAAAAGCGGCTGAAGGTAAAGAACTTCAAAACGTAATTTCTGGGTTAGAACTTTTAGATCAGTCGGATTCAAAATTAACTCCAGATGCGAATGGAGTCTATCAAATTCTTACAAATAGAGCTTATAAATTAAGAGCTGTATTTGACTTAGAACATTACAATGGAGATATCCAAAATGGTGATTTCTTTAAATTAGAAGTTCCTGCTGAGATTACATTTCATGATAATCACGATGTTGAATTAGTGGACTTAGCAACGAACGTTCCGATTGCGGATGCACATTTTGAAGTCCATGGAGATAACCAAGGTGGAACTATTACTGTAACGCTAAAAAACCTTGACCAATATTTGGCAGCAAAGGGTGCGGATACTGTTAAAGGTGTGAAAGGGAATTTAGCTTTAAACTTCCTTTATAAGAAAGATATTTCTAATAAATCTGTAACATTTGATTCACCATCAATGCAAACAACGATTACTCAAACACATAACTCTAAAACTCTTTCAAATGAAACAGATCCAATTGGCAAAGAAAACTTCGCGAAAATTGGTGGACAAGCAGCTAACAAAGCTTGGACTTCAGCAAAATTAGAAGCTGCAGGTTCAAAAGGTTCTGGCCAATATGTTTCAGAGTGGAAAGTACGTGTAAATACAAGTGGAGACAACTTAGGAGAAAACTTAGTATTAAATGATACTTTACCAAGTGATCCTTCAACAGCCTCTATTCAATATATTCCTGAATCATTAGTCGTGTACAATGCACCTTCAATGAACGAGACAACATCTGGTAAAGAATCGGATTTCGTACAATTAGTAGAAGGAACTGACTACACAGTTAACTGGAATGAAAACTATACTAACTTTACAATCACATTCAAAGATGGAACTAAAAAATACTATGTCACTTATGACACAACAACTCCAAATGATGGAAGTAAAGTTCAAAATATGGTTTCTGTAACAAAAGCAGACGGTACACCAGTCACTCGTCGTACAAACACGACTGAGACAACATTCACAGCAAGTGCAACTTCACTCTTCTCAGGTACAATCGAAGCAACTAGTGCTTATACAGTTAAAGTGAGAAAAGTAGATGAGAAAACATTGAACCCTGTTCAAGGTGCTGTATATGTCATTACAGATCCAGATGGAAATACAGTTGAAGTGACTACTGATGCAGATGGTCATGCTGTTTCATCACAATTCGATGAAAAATATGCTGGTAAAGAATTCAAGATTAAAGAGAAAACTGCTCCAGAAGGTTACGAATTAGACGAAACTGAATATACAGTGACGCTTGGTAAAGATGGAAGCATCTTACATGTGAAAGATACTCCTAAAGAGGAAGAAACAACTACTACAACGACAACAACAACGACTGAAGAAACTACAGAAGAAACAACAGTTACAACAGTTGAGGAAACTTCAACAACTGTAACAGAAGAACTTCCAAACACAGGTACTGGTAACCAAACAATTTATATGGTTATTGGTGGTTTACTAGTGGTTGCTGCAGTTGGAGTATTAGTCTTTGCTAAGAAAAAAGATTCTGAAGAAGACAAATAACAATCGATAACCAAATGAAAGGCTGACAAGTTTCTTGTCAGTCTTTTTTTAGCACTTAAATATCCAAATTCTGATTGAAGTCCGCTTTTAGGAGGAGTACAATAGAAGTAGATAGAAGAAACGTTGAAATGGAGGGATAATGATGAAAAAGATAATGTTAATCTACTATAATATAGTCGCTGTTTTAACCATTCTCTATTTAGTATTGACTGCAACTGTAATGAACTTAGGGAATTCTTTTATAAGAAGCCAAGGCTGGCATGTTGTGATTCTTAGTGCACTCATCTTAGTAATTATATTTGGAATGGAATTTGCGAAGAAGAAGTTTCCAGATGACTTCTTCGAATTTATTATTGAAAATGCCGGATTACTTTGTATCGCTTGGCTCACATTAGTCGTTCGAGCGTTTGGAGTGACTGTTTTAAAACATGCCACAGACTTAGCGCTGGATGATTGGATGCAACAAGTCATTCAACGAGCAGGCGTTGTACAGATTGGGATATTTGCTATCACCAATGGAATCGTGGTCGCAAAAATCATTCGCTACTTCATTAGAAAAAGAAGTTTAGCCAATAATGAATAAAGACAGAGCGGGATGCCAATGTGCATTCCGTTTTTATTTTTAGCAAAAAATCGATAAGATATAAATGAGAACAGAGTAGAAAGTGGGGGTATGATGCGGAAAATTTTACATGTCGATATGGATGCGTTTTTCGCATCAGTGGAACAAAGGGACCATCCTGAGTGGAGAGGCAAGCCTGTAATTGTCGGTGGGAAACCAAACCATCGCGGAGTTGTGTCCACTTGCTCATACGAGGCGAGAGCTTTTGGCGTGCGTTCTGCGATGCCGACTGCAAAAGCGATGAAACTTTGTCCGCAAGCCATCCTCACGCCTGGACGATATGATTTGTATAAAGAAGTGTCTGCTCAGGTGCATGAAGTGTTTCGGACCTACACGGATTTAATCGAACCTCTCTCGATTGATGAAGCCTATTTAGATGTTACTAATAATAAGAAGGGCATGACGTCTGCGACTATGATTGCACATGCCATTCAAAAGGATGTTTACGAGAAAGTTGGGCTAACTTGTTCTGTAGGAGTGTCTTTTAATAAGTTTCTGGCGAAAATGGCATCAGGCTATCATAAGCCTTCTGGAGTGACGGTCATTACACCTGAAAATGCCAAAGAATTCATTCGAACAATTCCTATTGAAGATTTCTATGGAGTTGGAAAAGTGAGTGCTGAAAAATTAAAACAGGCAGGAATTTTAACAGGAGAAGATCTCTTTCCATTATCTAAGGAAGAACTGGAGAAGAAGTTTGGTAACCTTGGTCCACGATTATACTTGCAAGTGCGTGGGGAGTCTAACGACCAACTGACGCTTCATCGGGAACGGAAATCGATTGGTACCGAGCGGACATTAATTAAGGATACAACGGACCATGGAATACTAACAGGATATTTGAAGGATTTCGCAGAAGAGTTGGAACAGATGTTGAAGAAGAGAAGTCTGGCTTGTAGAACAGTCACACTGAAGTTGAGAGATTTGGAATTTAATACAATGACGAAGAGTGTTACAATGCGTGACTATTTGAATAAGCAAGATGAAATCTATGCCATTGCACTTCAGTTGTTTGAGGAAATGATGGAAGAACGCCCGATAAGGCTGATAGGACTCACCGTATCACATCTTGAAAATACAAATAGACTCTATAAACAATTAAAACTGTTTTAAAATAATAGTACAGTTTTCATCAACATACTAGTACAGTTTCATTGTGAAAATCAAGAAAATAGTTACTGAAAAATACTGAAAACAGAAAAACGATTGAACAAATAAGAATAAAAGAAGACTTTATTTAGCGTAAGATAGTGGTAGTTTTTTCACAAAGTTAACAAAAACGCTCTATAAAGTCTTCTTTGCTTGCATATTTCACAAAAGTTTGTTAAATTATTATACGATAGCAGAGGGAATAGTACAGTTTTAACTACCTGTTTTGTCTGTTAAGCACAATTTCTTATAGAAAAGGGGAAAAAAGAAGTATGGCAACGAAGAAAAAATTCAATCTCGATGCACTTTTCACACCAAGTAACACGAACTTCGAAATGGTTCAAGTGTTAGACGCAGAAGGAAATGTTGTAAATCCTGACTTAGTACCAGATTTGTCTGATGACGAATTAGTTCAATTAATGACTGACATGGTATGGTCACGTATCTTACACGAACGTTCAACTGCATTAAACCGTCAAGGACGTTTAGGTTTCTACGCTCCAACAGCTGGACAAGAAGCTTCACAATTAGCTTCTATCAAAGCTTTTGAAAAAGACGACGTTCTATTACCAGGTTACCGTGATGTACCTCAATTAGTAAAACACGGCTTACCATTATCACAAGCATTCTTATGGTCTCGTGGACATGTTGCAGGTAACATGTACCCAGAATCATTAAAAGCTTTACCACCACAAATCATCATTGGTGCTCAATATGTTCAAGCGGCCGGTGTTGCTTTAGGTCTTAAAAAACGTGGTAAGAAAAATGTTGCAGTGACTTATACTGGTGATGGAGGATCTTCACAAGGGGACTTCTATGAAGGTATTAACTATGCTGGTGCATACCAAGCTCCTGCAGTATTCTTCATTCAAAATAACGGTTGGGCAATTTCAACTCCTCGTGAGTTACAAACAGCTGCTCCAACATTAGCTCAAAAAGCAGTTGCTGCTGGTATCCCTGGTATCCAAGTTGATGGTATGGACCCATTAGCAGTTTATGCTGTAACTAAAAAAGCTCGTGAATACGCAGTTGCTGGAAACGGTCCTGTTTTAATCGAAACAATCTGCTTCCGTTATGGTCCTCATACATTATCAGGTGACGACCCAACTCGTTACCAACCAGAAGGAATTCAAGATGAATGGGCTAAGAAAGATCCATTAATTCGTTTCCGTAACTACCTAACAGCTAAAGGCTTATGGTCAGAAGAAAAAGAAAACGAAGTAATCGAAGCAACTAAAGAAGAAATCAAAGAAGCGATTAAAGAGGCTGACAAACAACCTAAACAAAAAGTTTCATTCTTCTTAGAAACAATGTTTGAAGAACCAACAAACGTTATTAAAGAACAAATCGAACACTTTAAAGCAAAGGAGAATAAATAATTATGGCACAAATGACAATGATTCAAGCCATCACTGATGCATTGGCTGTTGAATTAAAACGTGATGAAAATGTCCTAATTTTCGGGGAAGACGTTGGTAAAAACGGTGGGGTTTTCCGTGCAACTCAAGGGCTTCAAGATGAATTCGGTGAAGACCGCGTGTTCAACACTCCTTTAGCAGAATCTGGTATCGGTGGTTTAGCGATCGGTTTAGCTTTAGAAGGTTACCGTCCAGTTCCTGAAATCCAATTCTTCGGATTCGTTTTCGAAGTAATGGATAGCGTAGTAGCTCAAGCAGCTCGTACACGTTACCGTATGGGTGGAACTCGTAACATGCCAATCGTATTCCGTTCACCATTTGGTGGTGGGGTACACACACCTGAATTACACTCAGATAACTTAGAAGGTTTAGTAGCTCAATCTCCAGGTTTGAAAGTGGTTATCCCTTCAAACCCATACGATGCAAAAGGATTATTAATTTCAGCTATTCGTGACAACGACCCAGTTGTTTACTTAGAACACATGAAATTATACCGTTCATTCCGTGAAGAAGTTCCAGAAGGAGAATACACAGTTCCTCTAGGAGTAGCTGCAGTAACTCGTGAAGGTAAAGACGTATCTGTAATTACTTACGGTGCAATGGTTCGTGAAGCTGTAAAAGCTGCTGAAAACTTAGAAAAAGAAGGAATCTCAGTAGAAGTTATCGACTTACGTACTGTTTCTCCATTAGACTTAGACACAATCTTAGCATCAGTTGAAAAAACTGGTCGCGTAGTTGTTGTTCAAGAAGCACAACGTCAAGCTGGTATCGGCGCAATGGTAATGTCTGAAATTTCTGAGCGCGCAATTTTAAGTTTAGAAGCTCCAATCGGACGTGTTGCAGCTCCAGATACAATCTTCCCATTTGGTCAAGCAGAAAACGACTGGTTACCAAATGCTAGCGATATTGAAGCTAAAGTTCGCGAAACAGTGAACTTCTAATTCAACAATTTTCATTCTAAAGAGCCTCTCGCATGAGTGTGCTCTTTAGAGTTTTATAAAAATAAGAAGGGATGTACAAGCATGGCTTTCCAATTTAAAATGCCTGATATCGGTGAAGGTATCGCAGAAGGCGAAATCGTAAAAATCGACATTAAAGTCGGAGATACAATTCAAGAAGATGATATTTTATTCGAAGTACAAAACGACAAATCTGTAGAAGAAATTCCTTCTCCAGTAAGTGGTAAAGTATTAGAAGTTAAAGTTCAAGAAGGTACAGTAGCTCGCGTAGGCGACGTTATCGTTGTTATCGACGATGGTTCTGGCCCAGCAGAAGCATCTGCACCAGCAGCGGCTCCAGCGGCAGCACCTGCACCAGCTGCACCAGCAGCAACAAGCACTTTCCAATTCAAATTACCTGACATCGGTGAAGGAATTGCAGAAGGTGAAATCGTTAAAATCGACATCAAAGTAGGCGACAAGATTGCTGAAGATGACATTTTATTCGAAGTACAAAACGACAAATCAGTAGAAGAAATTCCTTCTCCAGTATCTGGAACTGTAACAGCAGTTTTAGTATCTGAAGGAACAGTAGCTCACGTTGGTGATGTAATCGTTGAAATCGCAACAGAAGGCGGTTCTCACGCACCTGCAGCAGCGGCTCCAGCAGCACCAGCGGCACCTGCAGCTCCAGCACCAGCAGCACCAGCGGCACCTGCAGCTCCAACAGGAGTTCCTGCAGCAAGCAACCCTGGTAAATTAGTATTAGCAATGCCTTCAGTTCGTCAATACGCACGTGAAAAAGGCGTTGACATCACAGCAGTAGTTCCAACTGGTAAAGGTGGACGTGTAACTCGTGAGGACATCGATAACTTCGGTGGCGCATCAGTAGCGGCACCTGCAGCTCCAGCAGCAGTAGAAGCTCCAGCAGCATCTGCTCCAGCAGCTCCAGCTCAAGCATCTGCACCAGCAGCGGCTCCAGCTCCAGCTAAACCATTCGTTGGATCAGCTGAACGTGAAGAACGCGTTAAATTAACTCCAATGCGTAGAGCAATCTCTAAAGCAATGGTTAACAGCAAACACACTGCACCACACGTTACATTACATGACCAAGTTGAAGTTTCTAAACTTTGGGATCACCGTAAGAAATTCAAAGATGTTGCAGCTGCACAAGGTACTAAATTAACATTCTTACCTTACGTTGTTAAAGCTTTAGCAGTAGCAATGAAGAAATTCCCAGTATTGAATGCTTCTATCGACGATGCATCTCAAGAAATTGTTTACAAAAATTACATCAACATCGGTATCGCTACAGATACAGATTTAGGTTTATTCGTTCCAAATATCAAAGATGCGAATACTAAGAGCATGTTCGGTATTGCAGATGAAATTAACGCATTAGCTGCAAAAGCTCATGAGGGTAAATTAACAGCTGCAGAAATGGGACAAGGAACAATTACAATCTCTAACATCGGTTCAGTAGGTGGCGGTTGGTTCACTCCAGTTATCAACTACCCTGAAGTTGCGATTTTAGGTGTTGGTACAATCGTTCGCGAACCAGTAATCAACGAAAACGATGAAATCGTGATCGGACGTAACATGAAATTATCATTAAGCTTTGACCACCGTATCGTGGACGGCGCAACTGCTCAAAAAGCTATGAACGAAATCAAACGTCTATTAAACGATCCAGAATTATTATTAATGGAAGCTTAATTCATTAAACTGTTAGGAACGACGTAGACACGTGTTTACGTCGGTTCCTTATTTGAAAACTTTTAAGAGGTGAAAAAAATGGTAGTAGGCGATTTCGCTATTGAACTAGATACAGTCGTAATCGGTGCCGGCCCTGGTGGATATGTTGCAGCTATTCGTGCAGCACAAGAAGGTCAAAAAGTTGCGATTATCGAGAAAGAATATATTGGTGGTGTCTGCTTAAACGTTGGATGTATTCCTTCTAAAGCATTGATTGCTGCTGGACATCATTACCAAGAAGCACAACACTCAGAAGTATTTGGTGTGACTGCTAAAGAAGTTGTTTTAGACTTCGCTAAAACTCAAGAATGGAAAGATAACCAAGTTGTTAAGAAATTAACTGCTGGTGTTGAGTACTTATTAAAGAAAAACAAAGTTGAAATCATTCGTGGAGAAGCTTTCTTAGTAGACGACCACACTTTACGAGTTGTGACTGAAGACAGCGCTCAAACATACTCATTCAACCATGCTATCGTAGCTACTGGTAGCCGTCCAATCGAAATCAAAGGTTTCAAATTTGGCGGACGCGTTATCGATTCAACTGGTGGTTTAGGTCTTAAAGAAGTTCCTAAAAAATTAGTTGTTATCGGTGGTGGGGTTATCGGTTCAGAACTTGGTTCAGCATACGCTAACTTAGGTTCAGAAGTGACAATCCTTGAAGGTGCTCCAAGCATTCTTTCAATGTTTGACAAAGACATGGTTAAACTTGTTGAAGATAACATGGCTAAAAAAGGTGTTACTATCGTAACAAACGCAATGGCTAAAGAAGCTGTTGACAATGGTGATAGCGTAACTGTTAAGTACACAGTTGACGGCAAAGAAGAAGCTGTTGAAGCTGACTACGTGATGGTTGCTGTAGGTCGCCGTCCTAACACTGATGAATTAGGTTTAGACGTTGCTGGTGTTGAAATGACTGAACGTGGTTTAGTGAAAGTTGACAACCAAGGACGTACAAACGTTAAATCAATCTTTGCAATCGGTGATATCGTTCCTGGACCAGCTTTAGCTCACAAAGCAAGCTACGAAGGAAAAATCGCTGCAGAAGCAATCTCAGGTAAAGCAGTGGCTGTTGACTACCGTGCAATGCCATCTGTTGCCTTCACTGATCCAGAATTAGCTTCAGTTGGTTACACTCAACAACAAGCTAAAGATGCTGGTTTACAAGTGAAAGCTTCTAAATTCCCATTATCAGGAAATGGTCGTGCATTATCATTGAACGCTACTGAAGGTTTCGTTCGTTTAATCACTACTAAAGATGATAACGTAATCGTTGGTGCACAAGTTGCCGGCGTGAACGCTTCAGATATCATTGCTGAATTAGGTTTAGCAATCGAAGCTGGAATGAATGCAGAAGATATCGCATTAACAATCCACTCACATCCATCATTATCAGAAGTAGTTATGGATACTGCTGAATTAGCATTAGGTATGCCAATTCACGTTTAATTTTCATATAAATGAACAGAGAGGACTCGAATTTTCGGGTCCTTTTTTGTTGCTGTTAAAGGAAAGATGACGTAGTTTGCGTTTTAAACCCGAACAATTATCTGAATGAACTTTGAAATATTTGGGGTTTTCTCCTGGATAGCTTGCTTGGAGTGGGTGTTATCGCGTATAATGAAGCGTATAAGACCGAATGAAGGAATATCCTCCATTCAGCGAACCTTTTTGTAAACGAAGGGGGATGTTTCATGTCAGAAGACAAGAAATTTAAAGATTCCTACGTACTTTGTATCGGTGGAATGAACGTGGACAAGAAAGTCCAATTGCTCGAAAATCTCGTGCTTGAAACGAGTAACCCTGTGGTCTCGTCTCTAAGTGCTGGTGGTGTTTCTAGAAACATTGCCGAAAATTTGGGACGTCTAGGACTATCTGTCAAGATGTTGTCAGTAGCAGGCGATGACGAAGGTTTTACTTGGCTTGAAAAAGAGGCTGAAGATTTTATCGATTTTTCCTTGGTCGACAGACTTCCTGGAAAAATGACGTCGAATTACACGGCGATTTTGGACTTGCAAGGAGATATGTGTCTGGCGTTAGCGGATATGTCGATTTGTGAGGAAATGACGCCTGAGTGGCTTTCTTCGCACGAAAACGAAGTAAAACAAGCAGCGCTAGTCATTGCGGACTTGAATCTTCCGCAAGATACAGTAGAAGCGCTCATAAAGTTGACTAATCTTGAGAAAATTCCACTTGCCATTATTCCAGTGAGTGGTCCTAAGATGAAACGAATCCCTGACAAATTACAAGGAGTGACTTGGATTGTCGTGAATGAAGATGAGTCAAGGACACGGTACGGCGAACACACGATTTCGGAACTAGCTACTTTGTGGCAGAAGGATGGCGTTGAAAATATCGTCATTACAAAAGGGACGAAATGTGGTGTTTTTGCAGACGCTACAGGAGTCGTAAAGACTTTTACACCGATAAAAGCAGATCATGTACAAGACGTGACAGGAGCAGGAGATTCATTTTCTTCTGGAGTGCTTTATGGGGCTCTTAAAGGAGCAAGCTTGGAAGAGTCGATTGGATACGGATTAACGAATTCGTACTATACGGTCCAAGCTATTGAAACAGTTCGAAAAGACTTAAACGCTAAGTCATTTGAAAAAGAATATCAACAATTAAAGGAAAGAGGTTTATCATGAATCCATTATTATCAATCAGTAAAGAAGTGCAACACGCATTAGACAATAACTTACCAGTCGTTGCGTTAGAATCAACTATCATTTCACACGGAATGCCATATCCACAAAACGTTGAAATGGCTAAAACAGTAGAACAAATTATCCGCGACAATGGTGCTGTTCCAGCAACAATCGCTATCATGGATGGAAAATACAAAATTGGTTTAGAAGAAGCGGACTTAGAACGTCTTGCAAAAGAAAAACCAGTCGCAAAAGTATCTCGCCGTGACTTAGCTGAAACATTTGCTAAAGGTGTTTTAGGTGCAACTACGGTAGCAACAACAATGATTGGTGCGCACTTAGCTGGTATCAAAGTATTCGTAACTGGCGGTATCGGTGGGGTTCACCGTGGCGTTGAAGAAACAATGGATATTTCAGCGGACTTAGATGAATTAGGACAAACTCCAGTAACAGTTGTCTGTGCTGGTGCCAAAGCGATTCTTGATTTACCACGTACTCTTGAATATTTAGAAACAAAAGGCGTGCCAGTAGTTGGATACCAAACAGACTACTTACCAGCATTCTACACTCGTACTTCTGAGTACAAATTAAACAGCCGTGTAGACTCTGCTAAAGAAGTAGCTGAAATGATTCGTTACTCTGAATTACTAGGCCTTAAAGGTGGTATTTTAGTAACAAACCCAATCCCAGCTGAACACGAAATTCCACACGAAAAAATCGATGCGATTATCGATCAAGCAGTTCGTGAAGCAGACGAAAAAGGTGTTCACGGTAAAGACAGCACACCATTCTTATTAGCGAAAATCGTTGAGTTAACAGGCGGGGAAAGCTTGAAGACAAATATTCAGCTTGTTTACAATAACGCGAAACTTGGTGCGCAAATCGCAAAAGAATACCAAGAAGGAAAATAATTCAGTACTTAAAAGTACTCTTATGGATTACTCTGTATCCTTACGGATATCTTCATATTAGCGATAACGGGGCATCGGTTCGAGCCCAAGGTCTCTCACCTTTAAAGCTTCAAAGAGGGCGTATGGATTAAAAATCCTACGCCCTCTTAGCATAGTGGTTGAATGGAATGAGTTTCGCTGTAAACAGCTATCTCATTCCTATTCAACTTTGTGGGGGAAAGAAAACGAAATGCCATAGATACAATGTATCTATGGCATTTCTGTCTTTCTCCCTCGTTTTAATGCTATTCCCGTTATTGCTAATATAGAATCCGTGGATACGACGTAATCCATAATTGAATGATTTTCTTTTGGGATTTGTGCCCAAGAGAAAGGGACCGGTGCTTCTCGAGTTAGAGACTGCAGCGAGTTAGTTTAGAAGAGTGCTTTAAACAAATTAAAATGAAAAGCAGTTATGAAGTTAGAGCAGGTTTGTCTAAATTTCGAGGAATCAACCTATTTAGTTAAATTTGGAAGAGTTGTATTCATTCATATAAAGCACTAAGAAGATGATGACGGAGAATCTGGCGGATTCATTGTCGTAGTAATGGGGAAGTGCATTAAATGCGAATTAGCAGGAGTTAGAAGTTTTTCTTACTCCTGCTTTGAGGCTTTAAAGGCGAAAGACGCAAGGCTTGAGCCGGTGCCCCATTACAACGACAATGAAAAAATCCGCAAGGATTCGCAGGAATCATCTTCTTTTTTAAGAAATTTTTGTTATGCATAAATGGAAACTCTTGCAGAAAAAGTGTATACTAAATAGGTATGATTGTGAGGTGGCGAAATGGCCAATTATAGTTATCCAATTGATTTGGAATGGTCGCATGAAGAGATGAATAAAGTCATCAAACTTTGGAATGCGGTCGAAGAGGCTTACGAAAAAGGAATCCAAGTCGAGGCATTTAAAAAAGCCTATCAAGAATTTAAAACGGTAGTCCGTAGTATCGGTGAAGAGAAGAGACTCGGCCGTGAATTCGAGGAAGCATCTGGATATAGCCTTTATCGTGTTGTCCAAGCAAGTAAAAACGCAACAAAAATTATTCGTATGGAAGGATTGAAAAAATAATGGATTTATTAGCAACACACTTATTAGTAAATGACTGGATTATGGAGGCTGGACAAAAAATCCGTCACAGCTTTGGTGAACCATTAAAAGTAGATACAAAAACAAGCCGTAATGACTTAGTAACAAACGTGGATAAAGAAATCGAACAATTCTTTATCGCAAAAATTCGTGAACAATTTCCAACACACAAAATCATGGGAGAAGAAGGTTTCGGTGACGAATTAACTTCAATGGACGGTTACGTTTGGTTAATCGACCCAATCGATGGCACATTAAACTTCGTGAAACGTCAAGAAGACTTCGGTATTATGATTGCTTTATATAAAGATGGCGTAGGTCTATTAGGCTACATTTACGATGTAATGCGCGATCGCTTCGTATACGGTATTAAAGATTACGGTGCATACTGCAACGGTCGTCGTCTTTCAACTCCTGAAATCCACAGCATTGGCGACAGCTCAATCAACGTGAATGGATTTATGTTATTAGAAGCGACTGAAAAAGAAGCTGAAATGATTCGTAAAGCAATGGTTACACGTACTTACGGAGCTTCTTCAATCGAGCATATCCAAGTAATCTTAGGAAAATCTGTAGCGTATGTTTCTACATTATTAGCTCCTTGGGATATCGCACCAGGAATGGTGATTGCTAAAGAATTAGGATTACACTACAGTACAGTGGACGGAAAAGAAGTGGACTTCTTAGTTCCAAACAAAAAGACAACAGGTGTTATCTGTTCTAAAGATATCGCTGACGAAATTATTGCAGCATTTAAATAAAAATGATTGGAGGGGCGTAAGTGATTACGCCTCTTTCTTATAAAGGAGAACGTATGAATATTGCAGTTTATTGTGCGGCAAGCCAAAGTAATTGCCCTGCATTTGATAAGAAAACAGAAGAACTAGGGAAGTGGATGGCAAAAAATCACCACACGCTCGTCTATGGTGGTGGAAATACGGGGCTCATGGGAGTGGTTGCGACAACCGTGATGAACGAAGGCGGAGAAGTTATTGGCGTGATGCCGCAGTTCTTTGTAGACCGGGAAATTGCGAAACAAGATATCACGAAACTTCATATTGTCGATACGATGTCGGAGCGTAAAAATCAGATGATTGCACTTAGTGAAGTGTACATTGCGCTTCCTGGTGGTCCTGGTACCCTTGAAGAAATCGCTGAGGTCGTTTCTTGGGTACGTGTTGGCCAGACCGATGGCATTTGTATCTTCTATAATATGGAAGGGTACTACGACCATTTAGAAGCCTTTTTCGATAAAATGGTGGAAACGAACTTACTGAGCGAAGAAGACAGAAGTCAAATTCATTTTGCAAAAAGTTTGTCAGAAATTGAAGCAATTATTGGGTTGGTATAAGTTTAAATTTCGAGTGCATTTACTTAAAAATCGATTTTATATTTTATATAATTTACTTAGTGAATAGCTGAATAGAAAGGGGAATGAGCTAATGATGAAGTCGTTAAGTAAGGTCTACCAGTATTTGTCTTTTATCTGTTTATTGATTCAATTTCTTTTTTCAATCTATTTCTATAATCAAAGTGGCGTATTTTTTCAAGAAGGAGTACTAATACTGTTTCAATCCTTGACTGGACTGTTGGTGATTGGAATAGTGCAACGAAGTAACAAGCAACACGATTGGCTAATTGGAGTAGGGGAAGCTTTAATCCTTCTTTTACTATTTTACCAAATCTTTGCAAGTATCATTATGATTACCGACGCATTTGTTGAGAGCACCATTCCACTTTTCTTAAAAGGAACTTTTGGGATTTGTAGTCAACTAGTTCTTTTGATGATGGGGTGGAGTATTCTTCAACTATTGGTTCAGATGGGTAGAATGTTCTGTGTAAAAAGGATGACAACATAATTAATCGAATGTAGTTCTATTTTTGGAGTGGAAAACAAGCCGGAATGATGTAAGTTCTGGTGGAAGTTCCACTCCGTTTTTTGTTAGCGTAATACCCCTAATTTTGCTATAATAAAGGATATGAGTTTAAGGGAGGGCAACGAATGGAATTAGAAAAAACAACGCAAATGAACTTGCTTGTAGAGTTCTATGGCAGCCTTTTAACCGATAAACAACTCGAATATATGGAGCTCTATTATGGGGATGATTATTCGCTTGGTGAAATCGCCGAAGAATTTGACGTGAGCCGTCAAGCAGTATATGATAATATCCGCCGCTCGGCAAAGTTATTAGAAAATTACGAAGAGAAATTACATCTAGTCGCTGATTTCTATAAACGCCAAGAGCACTATGATGAATTAGAAAAAGAAATTCAAAAGAATTATCCTGAGGCAACACAGCTTGCTTCAATCGTTTCAAAATTACAAGAGATGAATAAATAAACTCAAGGAGTGAAAATATGGCATTCGAAGGATTATCAGATCGTCTGCAAAATGCGATGACTTCCGTTTCACGAAAAGGAAAGATTACGGAAGCTGACTTAAAACAAATGATGCGTGAAGTGCGTCTTGCGCTTTTAGAAGCCGACGTTAACTTCAAAGTTGTAAAAGACTTCGTACGTAAAGTGAACGAACGTGCATTAGGTGCCAATGTGCTTGAGGCATTATCACCAGCACAACAAGTCGTTAAAATCGTTAACGAAGAATTAACAGAATTAATGGGTGGCGAACAAGCGCCGTTCCGTTTTGAAGCTAAACCCCCAACGGTAGTGATGATGGTCGGTCTTCAAGGGGCCGGTAAAACAACGACTGCTGGTAAACTCGCTTCTTTCATGGCGAAACATGAAAAGAAACGCCCATTACTAGTTGCTGCCGACGTGTATCGTCCAGCCGCGATTGACCAATTACAAACATTAGGGAAACAATTAAACTTCCCAGTGTTCTCACTTGGAAATCAAGTAAGCCCAGTAGAAATCGCAAAACAAGCCATTGAAAAAGCGAAAATTGATGGTCGCGACTTAGTGATTATCGATACGGCCGGTCGTTTGCATATTGACGAAACCTTGATGGAAGAATTACAAAACATCAAGGCTGTCGCAAATCCAAGCGAAATCTTACTCGTTGTCGACTCAATGACAGGGCAAGATGCCGTAAACGTGGCTCAGACATTTAACGAACGTCTGGACATCACAGGGGTTATCCTTACAAAACTTGATGGGGACACTCGTGGTGGTGCGGCTCTATCTATCCGTTCTGTTACAGGAAAACCAATTAAATTTACAGGTCGTGGGGAAAAATTAGAAGACTTCGAAATCTTCTACCCAGAACGTATGGCTTCTCGTATTCTTGGTATGGGGGATATGATGACCCTTATCGAGAAGGCGCAACAAGACTTCGATGAAGCAAAAGCGCAAGAGATGGCGGATAAGATTAAAGCGAATACCTTTGACTTTAATGACTTTATCGACCAATTAGACCAAGTGAATAAGATGGGACCATTAGAAGACATCTTGAAGATGATTCCAGGGTTAAATAAAATGGCTGGTCTAAATGACTTAAAAGTGGATCCAAAAGATACAGCTCGTATGAAGGCTATCGTCTTATCAATGACTCCACAAGAGCGTGAAAATCCAGATATCTTATCACAAGCTCGTCGTAAACGTATTGCGGCAGGTTCAGCTCGTCCATTAGCAGAAGTGAACCGTTTAATCAAACAGTTCAACGAATCTAAGAAGATGATGAACCAAATGTCCAACGGTAACATGAAAGGCCTAGAAGGCATGATGAACCAAATGGGCATGGGCGGACGTACGAATAAACTTGCTCAAATCGGTATGCAACAATACGCACGCCGTCAAAAACAAAATAAATTGAAAAAATTAAAGAAAAAACGTTAGGAAACAGCGTTATAAAATAATTTAAACCGCACATCTTACTAAACTCGTAAGGTTGCGGTTTTTTTATGGCGATGATAACGCACAGAAAGGAGAACTCAATGGGAAACCAAACGAAAACATGGCATGTCATTCCAGCAGTAGTCGCAACAGCGATTATGAGCTTTTGTGGCGTGCTAATTGAAACAGCAATGAACGTTACCTTCCCAACATTGATGACAGAATTCAATACAGACTCTTCAGGGATTCAATGGGTAACAACTGGATACTTACTGGCAATTGCCATTGTCGTGCCAATTACGGCTTATTTAACACGAAACTACACGATTCGCCAACTCTTCTTGGCAGCGAATCTTTTATTTATCGGCGGGGTCTTAATCGACTGTATTTCACCAAACTTAGCGATTTTATTACTCGGACGCTTTATGCAGGGGATTGGAACAGGGATTGCACTTCCATTAATGTTCCATATCGTATTGACAAAAGTGCCGCTGCACCAACATGGAACAGTCATTGGAATCGGAGGAATGACGACCGCTCTTGCGCCACCAATCGGACCAACATTTGGCGGTGTGGTCTCAAGTATGTTTGGATGGCGTGCGATTTTTTACGCATTGATTCCATTCCTAATTTTCTCGTTAGTGATGGGACTTTGGGCGATTCAAGCGGAAGAGTCACCGAAGAAACAACCGTTCAACTTTATGGCGTTTGTAACGTTAGGGATTGGTCTTGCAAGTTTACTGATGGCGATTGAACATTTATCCGTCATCTACCTAGGAGTAGTGGTTGTAGCGTTTGCGGCATTTTACTACTTTAATCGAAACAATGCACTCTTATCGTTTAAACCATTCAAGCTTGTTCGCTTTAATGCGACACTTTATATCGTGCTAGCCTTCCAAGCAGTTGTGTTAGGATTATCGTTCATTTATCCAAACTACATCCAATTAGAGTGGGGAGAAACAGCAACAGTGGCTGGGCTCTTCATGTTCCCAGGGGCTGCGATGGTTGCCGTATTATCTGTTGTGTCCGGTCGTTGGTATGATAAATCAGGTCCATTGAAGCCGATTTTAACAGGTTTAGTATTTGCGGTTGTTGGAGGAGTTTCTATCAGCTTCTTCTTCCCAGGTTTAACGATTTATCCGCTCTTAGCGCTAAACGTCATCTTTATGACAGGGATTGGATTTGTAATGGGAAGCAATGTAACCTATTCATTAGCGCAATTAAATTCAGAGATTCAAGCAGATGGAAATAGTATCGTGAATACGTTGCAACAATTCACTGGTGCGATTTCAACAGCTGTTATCGCGCGTATTTTCAGCTCGTTTGATTCAAACTTAGTAACAGCAGGACAAATCAGTGTCATCTTTGTAACGACACTTGCAGTCATTGCACTTGTAGTATTCTTATGGATTTATCCACAAACACAAAAAAGTAAATAGAACAAAAGGCAACCTTGAGAAAGGTTGCCTTTTTTTGCGAGTGTAACATTTTTGTTACGTAACATAATTGTTACACCCTAAGTTGGAAAAGTTCAGTTGTATCAAAAATGATTTGTATCAAAATTGATACAAAAGGAATTTGAAAATAAATGTGTATCATCTGTGATATGTATCATGCATGATACATATTGCATCAAAAAAATACCTTTGAGAAAATTCTCAAAGGTATTTTGCGTTATTATCTACGGTTTTGTTTACCAGCGTTACGGCCACCAGTTTTGTTTTGACGTTGTGCAAACGTTTCTTGTTGTGTTGCTTTTTGAGCTGTTTTACGTGGTGTTGTACGTTGTGGTAACACAATGTTTTCATGGTTTAATTCTTCGTCGATTTGAGCTTTAATTTTTGGACGAATATATGTGTTTTGAATCCATGATTGTAAAATTTGGATAAGGGCAGAGATGAAGAAGTAAATACCAACCCCGGCTGGTGATTGGAAAGTCATCATGAACATCATTACTGGAAGAATATAGTTCATTGAACGACTTTGTTTTTTCGTTTCTTCGTCCATTCCCATTTGGCTGACTACTGATTGAACATAGTAAGCTACCATTGTCGCAAGGGCAATTGGTAAGAATTGTGCTCCAAGGTTGATTCCCATGAAATCACTACTTGAAATTTCGTTTGATAATAGAATCGCGTTATACAATCCACTCCAGATTGGCAGTGTAATCAAGATTGGTAAACATCCTGAACCGATACCGCCCATTAATGAGACATTGTTTAATTTGTATAACTCCATTTGTTCTTGTTGAATCGCAAGTTTCTCTTGAGGAATTGATGCTTGTTCTGCACGAGCAGTAATCTCAGCAATATATGGTTTTAATACTGCCATTTTTTCTTGTTGAATCAACATTGATTTCATTTGATGGAATTGTGTTGGCATCAATAGGACACGAACAAGTATTGATACGATTACAATTGCAATCGCGTAGTTTCCGTTAAATACGGAAGCAATTTGGTTTAATAACCATTGTGTTGGGACTACTAAATAATTATAGAGCCAACCAACTGGTTCATGATTTTCATTATATTGAACGGTACATCCCGCAAGTAGTAGGGGAAGAACTGTTGCAACTAATAGAAGTTGAGCTTTTTTAGTTAGTTTCATAATCACTTTCCTTTTCATTTAATAACATGATTTATTGTACACGTGTTTCGTTGAAATAGCAACGTTCTTTATATAATTTGAAACTTTGTAAATTTAGGTGCATCATCAAAGTCACTTTCTTCATACCGGTCAACACGTCCATAAGGGGATACGGAAGCTTTGACTCTTTCGATAAAACGAGTGACAGCTTTTTCCTCGCCTTGTGCAACGACAAAAACAGAGCCATCCATTTTATTTTGAACTGTGCCATAAATATCTAATTGAATCGCGAGTTGTTGCGTGAAAAAGCGGAATCCGACACCTTGAACGCGTCCCCAAACACGAATTTGTCTTGTAATCATAGAAAGACCTCCAAAAAGTAGAATTATTTTGTCATCCCTATGAAACAAGATTACCATGATTTAGCAAAATTTGGTATACTAATAAACGAGGTGAAAACATGTTTAAAGTAATTGAGACAGCAGGTCAAGATGAACCGTGGTGGTTTTTCGATGACTGGGAAAAAATGATTGTTTCGACTGAAGAATTTTCTTCTTTAGAAGAAGCAAAAAATAGTTTCCAACAGCATGAAGCAAGACTTGCTTCTAACTATCCAGAAAAACGATTAAAAGGAACAAGCGCCATTGCCTTTTGGGATGAGAAAGAACAAGATTATTGTGTGGCGTGTGAATGTGATGTTCAAATTTTCCATGGACTGATTTTACTCGATGAAAATAATCAATTAGTAGAAGAGAAAGGAGAAGAACGTGGCTAAACAAACGAAGAAAAAAACACAAAGAAAAAATACAAAGAATACCAATCCGTTTTTATCGATTGAAGCTGTAGCCGTATTTATTATTGTCTATAGTTTATTAGCAACTTTTCAATTAGGATTCCTAGGAAAATTCTTTGCAAACCTGATTCGTTTCTTTATCGGGGATTTATATGCCTTCGGTGGAGTGTGCGGAGTTCTTGCGGGGTTCGGGATGTTATTCCGTGGTCGCATGCCTAAGATTATGTGGAGATGGACTGCTGCAGCCATTTCATCAAGCGTGGCACTTCTCTTATTCGTGTCAGTGATGACGTATAGCAGCTTTACGAGTTCAGGTTCTCCTGTTTTCCAAGAAATGATGAATCGTTTCATGGTGGATTTTACGTCTAATACCGTTTCTCAACGACTCGGTGGTGGAGTATTAGGAACTCTTCTTTATTCATGTACGTATTTCCTTGTTTCACAATGGGGAACGTATTTAATCGTATTCCTATTATTAGTATGTAGCGGACTTTTAATCTTCAACGTGCATTTAAGTGACGTGATGGATTTTGTACGTACGCAAACAGCGAATGCTTCTGAAAAGTTAGCTGAGCGTAAAGCCGAACGAGAAGCACGCCGCTTGGAAGAAGAACAAGAAGCTGAGGAGAAGGTTGTGGCAACACCTGTAGCACCTGCTCCTGCTCCAGTACAAACAGAAACACCTGAAAAACCAAAAGAACCAAGAAAACCGCATTCGTTATTAGACCGAATGAAAGATGTGTTCTTTGATGAATATGAAGATGAAACATTAATAGAGGACGAATACGCAACGTCTCCAATGGTAGAACCTATTGAACCGATTCCGCCAGTGGAACCAGTGGCTCCTGCTCCAGTGGCACCAGTGATGCCGACGCAACCAGTAGCACCTGTTGCGTCTGCTTCAGTTCAAAAACCAGAAGAGCCTGAGTTTGAAGATGATGGCGAAGATATCGGGGAACTTTCAATGATTGGGGAACAAGATGACGAAGATTATCAATTACCACCAGTGACCTTATTAAATCCCGTACAACATTCGGATCAGTCGAATGAACGTACGATTGTAGAACGTAATATGCATATTTTAGAGCGTACCTTTGCAAGTTTTGGGGTGGATGCTAAAGTAATGCCAAACCCAATGATGGGTCCAGCTGTTACAAAATACGAAATTCAACCAGCGATTGGTGTGAAGGTAAGTAAAATTGTGAACTTGAGTGATGATATTGCTCTAGCACTTGCGGCCAAAGATATTCGTATCGAAGCTCCAATTCCAGGAAAACCTTATGTAGGGATTGAAGTTCCAAATAGCCAAACAAGTTTTGTATCGTTTAGCGATGTGATTCAATCGGCTCTTCAATCTCCAAAACCTTTAGACGTACCATTAGGAAGAGATATCTCTGGTAATGTTCGTCTTTGCGATATTACGAAAATGCCGCATATGTTAATTGCCGGTTCAACCGGTTCTGGTAAATCAGTATGTATTAACGGCATTATCACAAGTATTTTAATGAAGACAAAACCACACGAAGTGAAATTGATGATGATCGATCCGAAGATGGTAGAGTTGAATGTGTATAATGGCATTCCGCATCTATTAACTCCGGTTGTAACGAACCCTCGTAAAGCCGCTCAAGCCTTACAAAAGGTTGTTGCTGAGATGGAAAAACGTTACGAATTATTCGCTTCAATGGGAATGCGTAACATCGATGGATATAACGCTCATGTCGAACAATATAACCGTGAAACGGGCGAAAATAATCCAACACTTCCTTATATCGTCGTAATCGTAGACGAACTTGCGGACTTAATGATGGTGGCAAGTAATGAAGTGGAAGATGCGATTATTCGTCTTGCGCAAATGGCTCGTGCTGCCGGTATTCATATGATTCTAGCAACACAACGTCCATCGGTTGACGTAATTACAGGGATTATTAAAGCCAATGTTCCTTCTCGTATTGCCTTTGCGGTATCGAGTGGTACAGACTCTCGTACGATTATCGATGCCAATGGTGCTGAGAAACTTCTTGGTCGTGGGGATATGCTATATATGCCAATGGGTGAAAATAAACCAATTCGTGTACAGGGTGCATTCTTAACCGATGAAGAAGTAGAACGTATCGTTGATTTCGTGAAGAATCAGCAAGAAGTAGAGTACGACGAAGCGATGATGCCTTCAGAAAATACCGCTTCTGCTGGTGGAAGTGAACCAGAAGACGAACTATTTTACGAAGTCATCGAACTATTAAAAGAACAAGAAACGATTAGTACATCTTATTTACAAAGACGATTCCGTATCGGATTCAACCGTGCAGCGCGAATGATTGATGAATTAGAAGCGCGTGGTTATGTTGGACCTGCTGATGGAAGTAAAGGAAGAAAAGTAAATGTTCATGTTTTCAATGAAAATGACGCTTCCGAACCAGGTGAAACTAACGCATAAAAATGTAAAAACCGAACATTTTTCATAAAATTAACCTCCAATGAAAAGATTTAGCTTGATTTTCATTCTATTTATGATAGAATGACTGTAGTAAATCATTTATTGGAGGTTTTTTATCGTGAAAACTAAAAAGAATTTAGCTTTATTTGCATTGACACTTGGTGCGACTGCTGTATTAGCAGCGTGTGGCGGATCAAAATCTGATAGCTCACAAGCATCTTCTCAAAACAACGCTGGCTCTTCAGACAACTTCAAAGCGGTAATGGTATCTGATACTGGTGGTATTGACGATAAATCATTCAACCAAGGCGCTTGGGAAGGCCTTCAAGAATGGGGTAAAAATAACGGTGGTAAAACTAAAGGAAATGGTATTGATTACATTCTTTCAAAAGCAGAATCTGACTATACTACAAACCTTAACACTGCAGTTTTAAATGAGTACAATATTATTTTCGCAATCGGATTTAAATTACAAAAAGCTGTTGAAGAAGCAGCAAAACAAAATCCAGACGCACACTTTGCGATTATCGATAGTGTGGTTGAACAACCAAACGTTGCTTCAATCAACTATAAAGACCAAGAAGCAGCATTCCTTGCAGGGGTTGCAGCTGGTTTAACAACTAAAACAAATAAAGTAGCTTTCATCGGTGGTATGCACGGTCCAGCATTAGACAAATTTGAAGCTGGTTTCAAAGCTGGGGTTCAAGCAGTAAACCCTAAAGCAACTGTTGAAATTCAATATGCTGAATCATTCTCAGATGGTGCTAAAGCAAAATCTCTCGCAGAAGCAATGTACGCTTCAGATGTTGACATCATTTATGCAGCAGCAGGTGGTGCAGGACTTGGAGTATTCGCAGCGGCTAAATCAATCGTTGAAGCAAATCCAGATCGTAAAATTTGGGTAATCGGGGTTGACCAAGACCAACAAGCAGAAGGTAAAGTAAACGACTCTCGTAACGTAACATTGACATCAACACTTAAAGGTGTAAAACAAGCACTTATCAAATTTAGTGAAGATGCTTCTAAAGGAAACTATCACGGTGGTGAACAAGTTCTTTACGGATTATCTGATAACGGTGTTGGTTTAGCAGATGGTCAATTATCAGACTCAGTTAAGGAAAAAATTGCTGTATTCAAAAAAGCAATCATCGAAGGAAAACAAGAAGTTCCTGCGAAACCTTAATTTTAACAAACGAACTTAAATTGAGAGGAGTAGGAGTTGAAGAGAATACGAATTTCTTCGCTCCTACTTTTTTATACATAGAACATTGTGCGGGGTGAGACGATTGGTAGAAGAAACATTTGTGATTGAGATGAAAGGCATCACAAAAAAGTTTGGTAATTTTGTAGCCAATAATCAGATTGATTTAACATTGAAAAAAGGCGAAATCCATGCGCTTCTTGGAGAAAATGGAGCAGGGAAATCGACGTTAATGAATATCCTTTCAGGGTTACTGGAACCAACGGAGGGAGAAATTAAAGTAAATGGTGTTCCAACAAAAATTGATTCGCCAAATACAGCGAATCGCTTAAAAATTGGGATGGTTCACCAACACTTTATGCTTGTGAAGAAATTCAGCGTAGTAGAGAACATTATCCTGGGTAAGGAGCAAACAAAGTTCGGTTTTATCGATAAAAATGCGGTAAAAGAAGAAATTATGGAACTTTCTAAGAAGTATCATCTAGCTGTAGACCCTGATGCGAAAGTTGAAGATATCACTGTTGGGATGGAACAACGTGTTGAAATCTTGAAAACTTTATATCGTGGTGCGGATATTTTAATTTTCGACGAACCTACAGCGGTACTAACACCTCAAGAAATCGAAGAACTCATTGTGATTATGAAGCAATTAACAAAAGAAGGGAAATCAATCTTCTTAATTACCCATAAGATTAAAGAAATCCAAGCGGTTGCGGATCGCTGTACGGTTATTCGCCGTGGAAATGTGATTGGAACAGTGGAAATGGGAAATGTTTCAGACCAAGAATTAGCCGACATGATGGTAGGACGTTCTGTATCCTTTAAAACGCAAAAAGAACCTGCCAAACCAACAACAGATGCTTTAGTGATTAAAAACCTTGTTGTGAAAGATAGCCGTGGTATCGAAGCGGTGAAAGGCTTAGATTTAACCGTAAGACATGGTGAAGTTGTCGGAATTGCTGGGGTTGACGGAAACGGACAATCGGAACTGATTCAAGCGTTATCTGGTTTGCGTGCTATCGAAAGTGGTTCGATTCATTTAGACGGAAAAGATATCACGAAGGTGCCAACAAGACAACGGACAGAAGGAGGCCTCGGTCATATTCCTGAGGACCGACATAAACATGGTCTTGTTCTTCAAATGGGACTCGATGAAAATATCGGACTTCAAACGTACTATAAAGAACCGTTATCAAAAAATGGCTTCTTAAATAAGAAAGCTTTTGTGGACTTAGCAGAACGTTTGATTGAAGAATTTGACGTGCGTACACCAAGTCCAACAGTAGCTGCCGGAGCGCTTTCTGGTGGGAACCAACAAAAGGCAATTATCGCGCGTGAAATCGACCGCAATCCAAGTTTACTCATTGCAGCACAGCCAACGCGTGGTCTGGACGTGGGTGCGATTGAATATATTCATAAGCGTTTAATTGATCAACGTAATAAAGGCAAAGCCGTATTACTAATGAGCTTTGAATTAGATGAAATTTTAAACGTTGCGGACCGCATCGCTGTCATGTATGAAGGTCGTATCGTGGACGTGTTAGATACAAAAGAAACAAATGAAACAGAATTAGGATTATTAATGGCAGGTTCGACTCGCGAACAAGTAAGAGCCAAGGAACAGGAGGCGTTATAAGATGAAAGGTGCAAAATACAAAAAGATTCTTATTCCAGTCCTTTCAGTTGTACTTGGACTATTAGTCGGAGCTTTAATCATGTGGGTATTCGGCTTTGATGTTGTGAAAGGATATTCCGCATTACTCAAAGGCTCGCTTGGAAAACCATTCTATATTGGTGAAACATTACGTCAGGCTACACCTTTAATTCTCGTAGCGCTTGGATTTGCGTTTGCAAGTTACGCTGGTTTCTTCAATATTGGGGTCGCTGGTCAAGCGTTAGTCGGTTGGTTTGCTTCCGTTGCGACAGGCCTAGTTCTTCCAGATTTACCAAAAATCATTCTCTTACCATTATGTATTTTCATGGGGATGCTTGCCGGTGCTATCTGGGCAGGGATTGCAGGTTACTTAAAGGCGTATTTTAATGCTAGTGAAGTAATCGTAACGATTATGTTAAACTACACAGCGCTTCATATTGTAAACTATGTGATTCGCGAAATCTTAACAGAGAAAGCTGAAATCACAGCTTCTATTCCAGAAGCAGCCAGCTTAAGAATGCAATTCTTGTATCAATTGACAGGGAAATCAACGTTGCATGGGGGTCTCTTCATTGCGATTTTTGCGGTCTTCCTCGTGTGGTTGATTATGAATAAAACAACAACTGGTTTTGAATTGAAAACAGTAGGGTTAAATAAACACGGTGCAGAATATGCAGGGATGAGCGCGAAGAAGACAATTATTCTTGCGATGGTCATCTCTGGTGCCTTAGCAGGTCTTGGCGGAGTAATGGAAGGGTTAGGAACTTTCCAAAACGCGTTTGCTTCAGAAAGCCTTCCAAGTATCGGATGGGATGGAATGGCGGTATCACTTCTTGGATTGAATAATCCAATCGGTATTCTATTCTCTGCATTAGTATTCGCCATTCTTCGTATCGGTGGGATTTCAATGCCGCTCCTTGCGAAGATTCCAACAGAAGTCGTATCGATTGTAGTCGCATTTATCATCTTCTTTGTCGGTGCGAACTACTTAATGGAAGTTATTGTTGATAAATTCCCTCAATTTGGGAAGAGAAAGGGGTAATGAGAAATGGATTTAGTAACACTTTTACAAGTAGTTGTTGGGAACATGCTCATCTACTCAACACCGCTGATTTTAACAGCGCTAGGGGGTATCTTCTCAGAACGAAGCGGGATTGTTAATATCGGACTTGAAGGAACAATGGTCATCGGTGCCTTTGCCTCAGCCGTCTTCAACTTAGCGTTTGCTTCACAATTTGGTTCATGGACGCCATGGGTTGCACTTATTGTAGCAGCGGTTGCTGGAATGTTGTATTCATCCATTCACGCATTCGCAACAGTATACCTGCGTGCCGATCATATTATTTCTGGGACGGTGTTAAACTTACTAGCACCAGCCTTAACGGTGTTCCTGTGCCGCTTAATGTATAACGAAATCGGACAAACGGAAATCATTACGAACTACTTTGGTAAAACAACCATTCCGGTATTAAGTTCGATTCCAATTATCGGGAAAATTTTCTTTACAGATACATTCGTGCCAGCGTTCTTAGCAGTTGGGCTTGCATTTATTTGCTCGATCATTCTGAATAAGACAAAATTCGGCTTGCGATTGCGTTCTGTAGGGGAACATCCTCAAGCAGCAGATACATTAGGAATTAACGTTTACCATATGCGTTTTGCAGGAGTATTAATCTCAGGGTTCTTGGCTGGTATCGGAGGAGCCATCGTTGCTCAATCGATTACACTGAACTTCTCAGCGACAACCATCGCTGGTCAAGGGTTCATTGCGATGGCTGCGATGATCTTTGGTAAGTGGAATTCAGTGAGCGTCATGCTATCAGCATTACTCTTTGGACTTGCTCAAAGTTTAGGGGTTATCGGAAATTACATCCCAGTAATTAAAGATATTCCATCAGTTGGCTTGACGATTGCGCCATATTTGATTACTATCATTGTATTGGTAGGATTCATTGGAAAATCGGAAGGACCAGCCGCTAACGGTAAGAACTACGTAAAATCTAAATAAGAATGAGAACTGCTTTTAATCTAGGTATCACACTTTATTAAAAGCAGTTTTTTTAATGAGAAGGGGTCATAAATGAAAAAACTAGTATCTTTAATCGTTGCAATTCTTGCAATGGTTGCTATTTTATTTGGAGTAAAGAACATGCTTCAAGCAAAAGAATCTACAGAGGAAGTAGAAACTTCATCAGAACAACAGCAATTGTTCCTATTTAACTGGGGGAACTATATCGATCCAGAATTGATTAAAGAATTTGAAGCCGAAACAGGCATTCAAGTTGTCTATGAAACATTTGATTCTAATGATGCGATGGAAGCCAAGCTAAAACAAGGCGGAACGCGTTATGATATCGTCTTTCCAAGTGAATCAAGTATTACAAAATTAGTGAATCAAAATTTACTTCAAAAGCTAGACCATTCAAAGATTAAAGGACTGGAAAATATTTCTCCGTTCTTATTAAATAGCCCGGTGGATAAAGGAAACCAATATACAGTGCCATATTTCTGGGGAACTGTCGGGATTATGGTGAATACGAAATATATCGATCCAGAAAGCATTCAAACTTGGAGTGATTTATGGAAAGAAGATTTCAAAAATAAAGTACTCGTCTTAGATGGAAACCGTGAAGCACTAGGGATGGCGCTTCAATCATTAGGGTATTCATTAAATTCGAAGAATGAGAATGAATTACATGCGGCAGAAGTGAAGTTAAAAGAATTGAAACCAAATGTTCGTGCGGTACTTAATGAAGAAATCAAAACGATGATGAAACTTGAAGAAGCTCCAATCGGAATGGGGTATTCTGGAGACGCGGCGGCAGTTGCAGAAGAAAATCCAAACGTCCAATATATCTTACCAAAAGACGGAAGTGCGGTTTGGACAGATAACTTTGCGATTGCTCACACAGCTGTAAATATCGATGGTGCATATGCCTTTATTAACTTTATGCTTCGCCCAGAAAATGCAGCTAGAAATGCTGAATATGTGGGTTATTCAACACCAAACGAAAAAGCAAAAGAGTTAATGGATCCTGAAGTAACTTCTGATGAAACATACTATCCTTCAGAAGAAATTATCAATTCATTAGAACACTATGAATATTTAGGAAATGAGTGGATTCAAAAATATAACGAAGCCTTCTTAGACTTCAAGATGGAGTTATAATATGCATTACTTTTTAAAAGCTAAAAACCTCTTTATTGGAGATGGAACGACAGCAGTCAGTGGGATTTTAGAAATTAAAGAAGGTCGCATTGTGGACCGCTTTGATTACAATACACCTGTTGAAGGAGAAATCTTAGATGCAGGAGACAAACTAGTTGTTCCTGGATTCATTGATGCCCATGTGCATTTATATTTATCTGCCTTAATTCATTTAGGAAAAATGAAGGCGGTTGGTGGACCAACAATTGATGAGGTAGTTCTTCAAGCAAGTTCGATTCCTGAATATAATGGTTGGAAAATCGGAATTGGTTGGTATGCGAGCGACTTCGGGCAACAAGTCTTACCAACAAAAGAAGACTTAGATAAAGCTTCAACTGACCTACCTATCTGCTTAATTGCAGGGGACGCGCATACGATTTGGCTCAATTCAAAAGCGCTAGAAGTGCTAGAATTAACGACAGATGCGATTCCGCAAAACATCGGCGGAGAAGCAGTGGTAGAAGGCGGCGAACTTACAGGGGTGTTCCTTGAAGCAAAAGCCATCTATTATTTATCAAAAGTCTTGTCTGTATATAAAGACGACGAAGAGCAAGCGTTAAAAGATTATATGTCTTATTTAAACAAAATGGGTGTGACGGCTGTAGGGGACGTTGCCTTAACAGGTGAAAGCCCAGATGATATCGTGTATCCAGAACTGTACTCGAAAGTAGAAAAGGATGCGACTGTTCGTGTGAGCTTCTTCCCAGCGATGCGTGAAGAAGTGGAACGTAACCGTGAGCTCTACAAGACATACCGCTCTGACATGCTCCAAATGGGGGGCGTGAAGCAATTTTACGATGGAGTGACCAGTTCGCATACGGCGTATTTGAAAGAGCCGTATCCGATGCCGTTCTTCGAAGGAGACGTGGGTGGACCACTCTTAACAGAAGAGAAGATGGAACGATTAACACTTCTTGCAAATAAAGAAGGATGGCCGATGCGTATTCATACGGTCGGGGATAAGGCGATTGCGTTGACGCTTCAAAACTTCATAAAGGCGCAAGAAGAGACTCCGTTCGACGCACCATATAAATTCAATACGATTGAGCATTTAGAAGTAATGGATCCAACAGACCTTCCTTTAACCGCTCAACCTTCACTCATTGTTTCAGTGCAACCAAGTCATTTATTAGTAGGGTACGAGACTTTAGATGAAGAAGTTGGTGCAGAACGTGCGCGTCATATGTTCCCGTTCAAATCTTTCTTAGAAGAAGGAGCAACGCTGGGGTTCGGAACAGATACGCCTGTTGTACTAGATGTGACGCCGTTTGAATCGATGTTCAACGCGGTAGCCCGCCAAACAAAAGAGCAGCTACCAGTGCCATGCTTAATGCCGGAACAACGTATTTCGATTGGTGAAGCATTAAAAGCACACACGAGTGGGGCAGCAAAAGCACTCAGTCGTTTAGATATTGGCACACTAGAAGTCGGTTCGTTAGCAGATTTCGTAATTCTAGATAAGAATATTCTTGAAAGTGACGCAGTGGAATTGTTAAATACGAACGTAGAAGCGACATACGTCAATGGTAAATGTGTCTATAAAAACTAATGAGGAAGCTAGATAGAGCAGTCTATCTAGCTTTTTTTATGTGTTTTAAGCTTTTTAAAAATTGTTCTTTTTATGAAAATTACAAACAATAATGCCTAATTTAAAAGGAATGTAAGCTTTTTAAATTATGAAAATAGTTTGAAACTCAAAATAAATTTTTAAAAAAGGTTTGACAATCAAACTATCTATCCTATATACTTTGATTATCAAATGATTTGATATTCAAACAAAAAGGAGAACATCTTTTATGGAACCAACTCTAGAGACCATAAACGGGTATTTGGTGGACGTCTTTAATCAAATGCTCGACATTGAAGAATCTTCGCTGGCGCAAAGCCAATTTAATGATTTATCCATTAAAGAGATGCATGCCATTGAAGCGATTGGAATGTATAACGAACATACGACAACAGAAGTCGCTAATAAATTAAATGTTACTGTTGGGACGCTAACAGTTGCGGTTAATGCTTTAGTGAAAAAAGGCTATGTTGTTCGTTTGAAGAGTGAAGCCGATCGAAGAATTGTAATTTTAGGTCTGACCAAGAAAGGTCGCTTACTTTATCGTCTTCATCGTAAATTCCACGAGAAGTTAGTTTTAAAAACAATCGAGGGAATGAATGCTGAAGAAATGGCAGTTCTTGTTAAAGGACTTCATAATTTATATGATTTCTTACACGAGGCTGTACTAGCAAATCAAGAAGGGAAGTAGACATTGTGGGGGTTCAAGTGATAGCGACAAGTTCCTATCTCCCAACGTCCGTCATTACAAACGATGATTGGGCGAAACGAGTAGATACTTCTGATGAATGGATCGTTAAGAGAACAGGAATCAAAACCCGATATTGGGCAAAAGAACAGACAACAAGTGCTTTGGCGACAATTGCCGCAAAACGCTTAGTTGAAAAGAGTAACATCTCTCCTGAATCCATTGAATTTATCATTGTAGCAACGATGACACCTGATGCAGCAAGTCCTTCTTGCGCGTCACTTGTACAAGGAGCAATCGGGGCAACGAATGCATTTGCGTTCGATGTCAGTGCGGCTTGTAGCGGATTTGTCTTTGCCTTATCAACAGGATTAAAAATGTTGGAACACGGACAAAGAAAATACGGAATCGTCATCGGAGCAGAAACAATGCTCAGTTCACTCGATTGGGAAGACCGCTCAACGGCTATTCTCTTTGGAGATGGCGCTGGAGCTGTTCTTTTACAAAAAGATGAAGAGCCATTTTTATTGGCGGAAACATTACAAAATGATGGACAGAAATCTGAGGCATTAGTCGCTGGAAAAAGAATGACAAATCAAACACTTTCAACCATGACAATGGATGGTCGAGGCGTTTATGAATTAGTCAGCAAAACTGTTCCAGTCAATATCCAAGATACTTTACAAAAAGCTGGATATACTGCCGACGATATTGATTTGTACTTGTTACATCAAGCAAATCGTCGTTTAGTCGAACAAGTGGCTAAGAAATTAAAACAACCGATCGAAAAATTCCCAATGAATATCGATCACGTTGGAAACACTTCGGCTGCAAGTATTCCGATTTTACTCAATGAACTAGTAGAAAACGGGACATTGAAAATCGGAGAACATAAAAAATTACTTTTATCAGGTTTTGGCGGAGGCCTAGCCTGGGGAAGTATCACAATCACACTATAATTTTTAAACTATTGGAGGAAAAAACAATGACATTTGAAAAAATTCAAGCAATTATCGTAGATCAATTAGGTAAAGAGGAAGAAGAAGTACAATTAACAACTCGTCTTAAAGACGAATTAGATGCAGACAGCTTAGATTTATTCCAAATCATCAACGATATCGAAGATGAATTCGATGTGAAAATCGATACTGAAGAAGGACTAGAAACAGTTCAAGACTTAGTAAACTACGTTGATGCTCAATTAGCTGACAAATAATTTTAAAAAGGGATGGTAACACATGAAATCAAGAATCTGCGACATGATTGGAATTGAATATCCGATTATCCAAGGAGGGATGGCATGGGTTGCAAATCCTGCGCTTGCAAGTGCAGTGTCCAATGCCGGCGGTTTAGGAATCGTTGCATGTGGACACGCTCCTGGCGATGTCGTTAAAGGATTCATCGAAGAGATGGAACGTTTAACAGACAAACCATATGGTGTAAATATTATGCTATTAAGTCCATTTGTTGATGAAGTTGTGGATGTCGTTTGTCAGGCTGGCGTGAAAGTGGTTTGTACCGGTGCTGGTAACCCTGGCAAATACATGGCGAAATTTAAAGAAGCAGGAATTACAGTAATTCCAGTTGTAGCTTCAGTTGCTCTAGCAAAAAGAATGGAAAAAGAAGGCGCAGACGCAGTTGTTGTAGAAGGGATGGAAGCAGGCGGACATATTGGTAAGTCTACTACTATGGCACTTTTACCACAAGTAGTCGATGCGGTGAACATTCCAGTAATCGGTGCTGGAGGAATTGGTGACGGGCGCGGTATGGCAGCAGCGTTAATGCTTGGTGCCGATGCAGTTCAACTTGGAACTCGTTTCCTTGTTGCGACTGAATGTACTGCGCACGATAACTTCAAAGCTTCTGTATTAAAAGCTAAAGATATCGACACAGTTATTACAGGACAAATTACAGGACATCCTGTACGTGTGTTACGTAATAAATTAACAAAAATCTACTTACAAGCTGAAAAAGAAGAAACTGGTAAAGAAAATCCAGACTTCGAACGCTTAGAAGATATCGGACGTGGAGCTCTACGTAGAATCGTAGTTGAAGGGGATACTCAAATGGGATCAATGATGGCTGGTCAAATCGCTGGTTTAATTTCAAAAGAACAAAGCTGTTCAGAAATTATCCAAGAATTGATGGCAGAATCTCTTGAAGTCATCCAGAAACAACTTGCACGTTTTTAATTAAATGAAAAAAGGAATGGTGAAATATGCTTATTTAGCATACTTCCACCATTTTTTTACAGCGCAATAGGAGGAAACTCATGAAAATCGCATTTTTATTTCCAGGTCAGGGGAGTCAGAAAGCACAAATGGGCTTAGAAATTGCTGACAACTTCGAAGTGGCAAAAGCTGTCTTTGAAGAAGCAAGTAGCGTTCTGCCATACAGTGTGACTGACATTCTTTCAGAAGAACCTGCAGCACGAATCAATCAAACAGAATATACGCAACCGTTGTTATTGACGGTTTCACATGCAATCGCAAGCGTCTTAGAACAAGAAGGTATCACACCTGATGTGACGGCTGGATTATCTCTAGGTGAATATTCAGCGCTTGTTGAAGCCGGAGTCCTTAACTTCAAGGAAGCTTTAAACTTAGTCGCTAAACGCGGTCAATATATGCAAGAAGCGGTTGTAGAAGGCGAAGGGAAAATGGTAGCCGTTTTAGGTCTTGAAGACAATGTCATCGAAGACATTTGTCGTGAAGTTTCAACGCCAGAAGCCCTTGTAGTTCCTTCAAACTACAACACACCAGGACAATTAGTGATTGGTGGTCATGCAGAAGCAGTAGACGCAGCAAGCGAAAAATGCATAGAAGCTGGCGCGAAAAGAGCTGTACCACTTGTGGTATCTGGACCTTTCCATACTCCATTAATGGAAGCAGCGAAAGTTCGTTTTGCTCCTGAGATGGAAGTGGCAGAGTTACACGAAAGTAAATGCCCTGTATTAAGCAATACGCTAGGCACACCGCATGAAGGCGTTCCTTCAAAAGACGTTCTCTGTGATCAAATTACAAATGCCGTGAAATGGAAACAAAATGTAGAGTGGATGCTTCAAGATGGTGTAGATGTCTTTATTGAAGTAGGTCCTGGAAAAACATTGACGCAAATGGTAAAACAAATTGCTAAAGCAAAAGGTGCCTCTGTTCAATTATTCCAAACAGATAGCCTTAAAGCAATGAATGAAACCATTGAAAAAGTAAAGGAACTGAAAGGATAACGAAATGAAATTTAAAGATAAAACAGTTGTTGTAACAGGTAGCCGTCGTGGTATCGGTCTTGGAATCGCATTAGAATTCGCTAAACTTGGCGCTAATGTTGTTTTAAACGGTACTCGTGAAATTGATGCAGAAACACTTGCACAATTTGATGCTTATCCTGGTGAAGTAATGACGTTTGTTGGAGACGTTTCGAAATTCGACGTAGCTGAAAACTTTATTAATGAAGTAAAAGAGCGTTTTGGACGCATCGACGTGTTAGTCAATAACGCTGGAATTACGCGTGATGGTTTATTAATGCGTATGAGTGAATCTGATTTTGACGATGTAATGAATATTAACTTAAAAGGATACTTCAACATGATTCGTTTTGCGACTCCAGTTTTCGTAAAACAAAAATCAGGAAGCATTATTAACATTACAAGTATCGTTGGGGTTACAGGGAATGCAGGGCAAGCAAACTATGCTGCAAGTAAAGCCGGAATCATTGGTTTAACAAAATCTGTTGCTAAAGAAATCGGTTCTCGTGGGATTACAGTGAATGCTGTTGCTCCTGGATACATCGATACAGATATGACACAAGCATTACCTGAAAAGATTCGTAATGAATGGGAAAAACAAATCCCAGTACGTCGTTTCGGTACAGTAGAAGATATTGCCGAAGCATGTGTGTTCTTAGCGGAAGCAAAATACGTTACAGGACAAGTATTAAACGTTAACGGCGGATTATACATGTAATCTCTTAAAGGAGGAAAACAATGAATCGAGTAGTAATTACAGGAATGGGAGCAATCACTCCTTTAGGAAATGATGTAGCTAGCTTCTGGGAAGGCCTTAAAGAAGGTAAGAACGGAATTGCTCCAATTACAAAATTTGATAAAAAAGACTTAGATGTTCATGTGGCTGCTGAAGTAAAAGACTTCGATGCTACAAAATACATGGATCGTAAAGAAGCAAAACGTATGGATTTATTCTGTCAATACGGACTTGCTGCAGCAATTCAAGCCGTTGAAGACAGCGGCATTACTCCAGAAAATACAGACTACGACCGTTTTGGTGTCATGGTTGGTTCTGGTATCGGTGGGTTAACAGTAATGGAAAGCCAAATCATCAAAATGCATGATAAAGGCCCAACACGTGTAGCTCCATTATTCGTTCCAATGGCCATCGGAAACATGGTTGCAGGAAACATTTCAATGAAAATCGGAGCACGCGGTGTATGTACATCATTAGTAACTGCCTGTGCAACAGGAACACATGCCATTGGTGAAGCGTTCCGTAACATTAAACATGGTTACTCTGATGTCATTTTAGCCGGTGGTGCTGAAGGTTCTATTTGTGAAATCGGAATTGCAGGATTTGCTGCCTTAACAGCATTATCAAGCAGTGACAATCCAGATGCAGCTTCATTACCATTTGATAAAAAACGTGGCGGATTCGTAATGGGTGAAGGAGCAGGGGTTCTTGTTCTTGAAAGCCTAGAACACGCTCAAAAACGTGGTGCTAAAATTTATGCAGAAGTTGTTGGATACGGTGCTACAGGAGATGCTTATCATATGACGGCTCCAAATCCTGATGGAAGCGGTGCTGGTAAAGCAATCTTACAAGCTATCGAAGAAGCAGGAGTGGCTCCAAGTGAAGTGGACTATGTGAATGCTCACGGAACTGGTACTCCAGCAAACGATTCAGCTGAAACAACTTCAATCCGTTATGCGTTAAAAGAAGCTGCTGGTAAGGTTCATGTTTCAAGTACAAAATCAATGACAGGACACTTATTAGGTGCTGCTGGTGCTATCGAAGCTATCGCCTGTGTGAAAGCAGTTGAGGAAGACTTCGTGCCACCAACGATTAATGTAACAGAGCAAGACGAAGCGTGTGACTTAAACGTAACTCCGAACGTTGGAGTTTCTACAAAAGTAGACGTAGCAATTAGTAATTCGTTAGGTTTCGGCGGACATAATGCCGTAATCTGCGTGAAGAAATGGAAGGATTAATACATGAATGTAGAAGAAATTAAAGAACTAATGACTTTGTTCAATGATTCAAACATGACTGAGTTTCATTTATCAAACGAAGAGTTCGAAGTGCAATTTAGTAAACGCGAGGAATATCCTCAAGTCGTTTCTAATGCCGTTGCACCTGTTGCAAACGTGGCAAGTCCAGTAGTAGAAGCTGCTCCAGTGGCCGCTCCTTCTGCTGAAGCTCAAGAAGCTCCACAAGTCGCAGCAGATGCAAAATACATTACAAGCCCAATCGTTGGGGTGGTTTACTTACAATCTTCACCAGATGCAGATCCATTTGTACAAGTGGGTAAACAAATCACTTCAAACGACACTGTATGTATTGTCGAAGCAATGAAAATCATGAACGAAATTAAGAGCGACTTCAATGGTGAAGTTGTAGAAGTCCTAGTAGAAAACGGCCAAATGGTTGATTTCGGACAAAAACTATTTGCGATTCGCTAAACCCAATTTTAGGAGGAAATTAAGATGAACATTATGACTGTAACTGACGTAGCTGAGTTAATCCCTAACCGTTACCCAATTTTATTTATTGACCGTGTAGATGAATTAATACCAGGTGAGCACGTTGTGGCACGTAAAAACGTGACATTTAACGAAAGCTTCTTCCAAGGACATTTCCCTGGTGAACCTGTAATGCCTGGTGTGTTAATCGTTGAAGCATTAGCACAAGCTGGTTCAATCCCATTATTAAAACTTGATTCTTTCAAAGGAAAAACAGCTTACTTAGGTGGATTAAACAATGTTAAATTCCGTCAAAAAGTAACTCCAGGAGATGTGTTAACACTTCAAGTGGATATCGTTAAATTAAAAGAATACGCAGGAATCGGTAAAGGCGTTGCTTATGTCGATGGTAAGAAAGTCGCAGAAGCTGAATTAACCTTTATTATTGGACGTTAAGCCTATGTTTAATAGAGTACTAATCGCAAACCGTGGAGAGATTGCTTGCCGTATTATTCGTGCTTGTCGTGAGCTAGGAATTGAATCGGTAGCAGTCTATTCCCAAGCGGATAAAGATGCTCTTCATGTACAATTAGCAGACCATGCCGTATGTATCGGACCAGCTGCTTCAAAAGATTCTTACTTAAAGGTTGAAAATATTTTGAGCGCTGCCGTTACAACAGGGGCACAAGCGATTCACCCAGGGTTTGGATTCTTATCGGAAAATGCCAAATTTGCCAAAATGTGTGCGGAATGCAATATCACTTTCATTGGACCTTCAAGCGAAGTCATTTCTCAAATGGGGGATAAAGCTGAAGCGCGTAAACAAATGATTGCGGCCAATGTACCAGTAATCCCTGGTAGTGATGATGTGGTTGAAACGGTTGAAGAAGGAATCGAACTCGCTAAGCGTATCGGCTTCCCGCTTTTAATTAAGGCAGTTGCCGGTGGTGGCGGTAAAGGAATTCGTCGCGTTGAAACTGTTGAAGAATTTGAACATCAATTTGTGACTGCGCGTCAAGAAGCCCTGCAAGCCTTCGGAAATGCCGATGTGTACATGGAACGTATTATTTATCCAGCCAAACATATTGAATTTCAAATTTTAGCCGATCAACACGGAAATGTGGTTCACCTAGGAGAGCGTGACTGTTCGCTTCAACGTAAAAATCAAAAGATTATCGAAGAAGCACCAAGTCCATCTCTTTCTCCTCAACTTAGAAGAGAAATGGGAGAGGCCGCTGTACGTGCTGCTAAAGCAGTCGGTTATCAAAATGCAGGAACAATTGAGTTTCTTGTAGATGAAGAAAAACATTTCTATTTCATGGAAATGAACACACGTATTCAAGTAGAACATCCGATTACGGAAATGATTACGAATGTGGATCTTGTGCAACAACAAATTAAGATTGCTGCAGGAGAAGAGTTACCATTTACGCAAGAGGATATTACTTTTGAAGGGTATGCGATTGAATGTCGTTTAAACGCTGAAAATCCATTTGAAGGCTTCCGTCCTTCTCCAGGGAAAGTAACGTTCTTACACCAACCTGTTGGCGGTATGGGCGTTCGTATTGAATCCGCATTGTATACAGGATATCAAATCCCACCATTCTACGATTCAATGTTAACGAAGTTGATTGCGCACGGTAAAACACGTGAAGAAGCGATTCTTCGCATGAAACGTATGCTCTTTGAACTCGTAGTAGAAGGTGTCGATACCAACCAAGAATTCGTTGAAGATTTATTAGATTCACCAGCATTTAGACGCGGAGATTATACAACTGCGTATGTTGAAACTGAATTTTTGAAACACTGGAATCAACCAAAAGAGAAATAGAATGATTTAGTAAAGGAGTGATTAGATGGGTCTGTTTAGAAAACGGTCGTATATCACCATTAATCGTACCAAAGTAGACTTATCTGAACAGTCTGAGTTACCTACAGTTCCGGATGGGAAATGGGTGAAATGTCCTTCTTGTGACAAGATTGTCTACAAAGAGGATTTAGGATCCTTAAAAGTTTGTCCGCACTGTGATGCTCATTTTAGAATTAATGCGGCTGAACGATTAGCCATTACGGTAGATACTTTCCAAGAACTCTTTGAGGATGAAAAACCAAAAGTGGATGTAGCCTTTCCTGGGTACGAAGCGAAATTGGAGAAAGCCTCAAAAGTAGCCAAAGAAAATGAAGCTGTAACAGTCGGTGTGGCAACGATTGGAGAAGAATCCTTTATTTGCTGCGTCATGAACTCATTCTTCATGATGGGGTCAATGGGACAAGTCGTTGGTGAGAAAATCACGAAGGCTTTCCAAGAAGGAATCAAACGCCAATTGCCAGTTGTGATTTTTACCGCTTCAGGTGGTGCCAGAATGCAAGAAGGAATCTTTTCTCTGATGCAAATGGCGAAAATCTCAGGAGCTGTGGAAGAACACCATCAAGCTGGATTATTCTATTTAACAGTATTGACGGATCCAACTACAGGAGGCGTCACTGCAAGCTTTGCGATGCAAGGCGACATTATTTTAGCAGAACCAAAAGCTATCGTTGGATTTGCTGGAAAACGTGTTGTGGAACAAACCATGAACCAAAAACTTCCAGATGATTTCCAACAAGCGGAAACAGTTCTTGAACAAGGATTTATCGATGCGGTGGTTCACCGTAAGGAAATGAAGAAGATGATTCATCGTCTACTTGTCCTTCATGGAAAGGGGTCGAATGCATGAAACCAATGAAAATTGTTGCGTTGGCACGTGATGTGAAACGTCCAACCACAAAAGAATGGATTAACGCCGTATTTGACGACTTTATTGAATTACACGGTGACCGTTACTACGCCGATGATAAAGCCCTTGTAGGTGGAATTGCGACATTAAACGGCAAACCTGTTACAGTGATTGGGATGGAGAAGGGGCATACGCTTCAAGAAAACTTGAAGACAAACTTTGGTCAAGTCCATCCAGAAGGATACCGTAAGAGTGCACGTTTAATGAAACAAGCCGAGAAGTTTAATCGTCCTGTTGTGACGTTTATTAATACAGCTGGTGCTTTCTGCGGGGCCACTGCAGAAGAACGTGGTATCGGTGAAGCCATTGCGGATAATCTTCGTATTATGAGCCACTTGAAAGTTCCAATCATTGCCATCCTTTGTGGTGAAGGCGGAAGTGGTGGTGCATTAGCGCTTGCTGTTGCCAATGAAGTCTGGATGATGGAATATGCGATGTATTCAATTCTTTCTCCAGAAGGATTTGCATCCATCTTGTGGAAAGACGGTTCTAAAGCCAGTCAAGCAGCCGAATTGATGAAATTCACAAGTAATGATTTATTGGTGCAAAAGATTGTTGACCGCATTATTCCAGAAAAGAAAAAGACAAACGAAGAGATTGCTTTGGAGTTGAGAGAACAATTAGAAGTTCAATTAAATGAGTGGTCATTGAAATCGAAAGAAGAAATTGTAAGCCAACGTTTAGAGCGATTTAATCAATATTAGAATTTGATGAAAATTCCAAGGAGCCTGACTTTTTTGTTAGGCTCTTTTTTGTTATACTAGAGTTACCATTTTCATTGGAGGGAACAATTTATGACACGTTTAGAAAAAGTAAGAAATTCCATGAAAGAACAAGAAATTGATGGATTGATTGTATATAGTCCATACAATTTACGTTATTTAGCAAACTTTACAGGAACAACAGGGTTTGCATTAATTACATTGACAGATGCTTATTTTGTAACAGATGCTCGTTACACACAACAAGCACAACAACAAGCAAAAGGATTCCATGTGATTGAACATAAGACAGGTTGGGTTCCAGCATTTGAAAAAATCATTCGCGAAAACAACTTGAAATTTGTTGGATTTGAAGCAGACCATGTTTCAGTTTCACAATTAGAAATCTTCGAAGATGCGTTTGATACAGCATTAATTCCAACACAGAACATTGTAGAGAAAATTCGTGAAGTCAAAGATGAAGGTGAAATCCAAACAATTCGTCAAGCTTGCCGTATTTCAGATGCTGCATTCCTACACATTTTAGATTTCATCAAACCAGGTGTAACTGAAATCCAAGTGGCAAATGAATTAGACTTCTATATGCGAGGCCTTGGTGCAACAGGAGTTTCATTTGATACGATTATCGCAAGTGGTGTTCGTTCTTCAATGCCTCACGGTGTTGCAAGTGCAAAAGTGATTGAAACTGGAGATTTAGTAACACTTGACTTTGGTTGCTACTACAATGGTTATGTATCTGATATGACTAGAACAATCGCTGTTGGTGAACCAATCGACCAATTAAAAGAAATCCACGATGTTGTCTTGCAAGCTCAATTAAAAGTAAGTGAAGCAGCAGGTCCTGGTAAAACAGGGGTAGAATTAGACAAGATTGCTCGAGACTACATTGCTAGCCGTGGTTATGGAGAATACTTCACTCACTCAACAGGACATGGTATCGGTCTTGAAATCCACGAAGCACCAAACGTTTCTCGTATTGCGACACAAGCATTTGTACCAGGAAACGTTATTACAAATGAACCAGGAATTTACCTTCCAGGAGTTGGTGGAGTACGTATCGAAGACGACATTATTATCAATGAAACTGGCGGCGAAGTGATTCAAAAAGTTCCTCGTGAACTCATTATTCTCTAAAATAGACGGTAGTTGTGAGAATAGCTGTTTCATGGTAAACTAAATGAGAATTGGAAAATCTTTTTATGAGTAATTTTCTATCAAACAGGGAGGTTACAAAATGGAACAAAACAAAAAATATTCTAAAGATCAAGAATTAGGTGCAATTGAGATTGCTCCTGAAGTTATCGAAAGTATTGCAGGTATTGTAGCTGCACAAGTGGAAGGCTTCTATCCAGTTCCTGGATTCTTAAACACTATTTTTGGTGGAAAACAATTATCTAAAGGGGCTTATTTAACAGAAGAAAACGGATCATTCGTAATTGATATTTACGGAAATGTAGATTACGGTGTTTCAATTCCAAAAACAGCTCTATTATTGCAAAACAAAATTAAAGAACAATTATTATTCAGCTGTGAATTAGTGATTTCACAAGTGAATGTTCACGTTCAAGAAATTTTACCAGTGCATCACGAAGATGCAGAATTATTTGAATTGGGGGATGAATAGTGAGTCGTAAACCATTAAAAAGACGAGCACTACGAGTATTGGCCATTCAAGCCCTATACCAACTAGATGTGTCGCCTGAAATGCACATTGTAGATGCGCTTAGTCTTGCGTTGGAATGCTCAGAAGATTCACCTTATTCTATCGAAGCAATTACGGAAGAAGAGTTACTTAACGAAGTTCCAGAAATTGCATACAGCATAGCATTAGTACGAGGAGTTCAAAATAACGTCGAGAAAATCGACGCGTTAATCGAAAAGTACTTAAAAGGATGGAAGCTAAACCGTATCGTCCGTTTAGACTTAATCATCATGCGAGTGGCTATCTTCGAAATGACTTCTCCAGAATTAGAAGTTCCACAAACTGTAGCGTTAAACGAAGCAATTGAAATCGCAAAAACATACAGTGACGAAAAATCAGCGAAATTTATTAATGGTATCTTATCAAACTTAGTAAACGGGTAAGATTCTACTACACGAAGAGTCTGAAGCAACAGTTTCAGACTCTTTTTTAAAACAGGATGTGAGTCTTCGCGGTTAGAAATCGACCACTGGACCAAACCAACGCAAGCATCGTTAAAAACGATGTGCGTATGGTTTGGGAAGTGGACGCGATTTCTGCGATTGCGAGCTCAACTACAAACAGGATACGAGGGCGAACGCTTGGCCACAATTCACAGTGCGAATTGTGGGTCACTGGACTGATATGCCGCAAGGGACTCGGGACGAGTCGTGCAAAATCCTTCACAGTGCGAAGGATTTAGGTCGTGGGCATTGCAAATGATATTGAATGGTTAATCTATAAGACAATACAATATAAATTATTTGCAGTAATAAACCACCGCGCCTAAGTCATGTCACACCCCATTGAATGCACTAAAAAATTATCATATATGATAATTCACACATATGTTAATTTCACCATACATATTTTTATTAACTTTACATAATTATTTTTGAAAAAAGGAGACTTCTATGACGCAAATTCTAGATGGGAAAGCATTAGCTGGAAAAATAAGAGAAGGACTAAAACAGGAAGTACAACAACTTTCTAAGAGTGGAATCACACCTTCACTAACGGTCATTCTCGTTGGAGAAGACCCAGCTAGCCAAGTGTACGTGCGTAACAAAGAACGTGCAGCAACAGAAGTAGGCATTCATTCAAACGTGATTCGCCTCAGCGAAGAAACGACACAGGAAGAGTTATTAGAATACGTGAATAAGCTTAATCATGACGCAAACATTCACGGGATTTTGGTGCAATTACCTTTGCCAAAACATATCGATACAGATGCAGTCTTAGAAGCGATTGCTCCTGAAAAAGACGTGGACGGGTTCCATCCAGTGAACTTAGGGAAGTTACTGCAAAAGGATGAATCGATTGTTCCATGTACGCCGCAAGGAATCATGGAATTCTTCAAAGAATATAATATTGACCTTGTTGGAAAAGAGATGGTGATTATCGGCCAAAGTACGATAGTCGGTCGTCCAATGGCACTATTAGGATTAAACCATGGTGCGACAGTTACAGTTTGCCACAGTCGTACCAAAGATTTAGCCCAAGTTGCTAAACGCGCTGATATTTTGATTAGTGCAGTCGGGAAAGCTGGACTCATTACAAAAGACTTCGTGAAAGAAGGAGCCGTTGTGATCGATGTCGGGATTAACCGTAATGAAGCAGGAAAACTCTGCGGAGACGCCCTCTTCGATGAAGTGGCACCACTCACAAGTGCAATCACACCCGTTCCAGGTGGGGTGGGCCCAATGACGATAGCAATGTTACTAGCGCAAACCGTAAAAAATGCAAAAAGTAAGAAGGAGTAGGACATGGAACAAGAATACTTAACCGTCAGTGCGCTGACGAAGTATATTAAAACTAAATTTGACCGTGATCCGCACTTAGACCGTGTTTATTTGACGGGAGAAATTTCGAACTTTAATAAAAATAGTGTGCATAAGTATTTCAACTTGAAGGATGAAAATGCGATTATCGCAGCAACGATGTTCCAAGGAGCGTACAAGAAAATTCAATTCCAACCAGAAGAAGGGATGAAAGTTCTTGTGATTGGGCGCGTTACGGTATATGAAAAATCAGGAAAGTACCAAATGATTATCGAGCACATGGAACCAGATGGGGTCGGCGCTCTTTATCAAGCGTATGAGCAGTTGAAGAAGAAATTAACGGAAGAAGGTTTATTTGCTGGGCCGAAGAAACCAATTCCTGTATTTCCAAAGAAAATTGCGATTCTAACCAGTGATACTGGTGCTGTAATCCGAGATATTCAAACAACGGTTGCACGTCGTTTCCCAATTGCGCAACTCGTATTATATCCAACCGTGGTGCAAGGAGTTCACGCCGTTCCAAGTATTCTTAAAAACTTAGACTTAGTCGAACAGTCGGATGCCGATGTGGTTATTATTGGTCGTGGTGGAGGTTCCATCGAAGACTTGTGGGCATTTAACGAAGAACCAGTTGTAAGACGTGTCGCTTCATTCTCCCTCCCAATCATTTCGAGTGTAGGGCATGAGACAGATACAACCTTAACAGACTTTGCCGCAGACCAACGCGCGGCCACACCAACTGCCGCAGCAGAACTTGCAACGCCAGTTTTAAATGACATCCATTTAACACTTGGAAACTTAACGAGTCGCTTGCAAACAACGATGCTCAATCAGTTGAATACCCGTAAAGAGTTATTAAGTAAATTAGAGAAGTCTGGTATTTTTGTAAAACCAGAGCGAATGTATGAAGTCTATGCACAACAAGTTGATCAATTACGATTAAAACTAATGCAAGGTATGCAACAAAGACTTCACCTGGTCAAACAACAGTCGATGCAATTTACGCACCGTTTGCAATTAGTATCGCCAGAACAATTACTAATTCAACAAAAGCAAAAACTCGAATGGTTGCATAAGCAATTAGTCGATAGCAATCAAAATTACTTGCAGGATAAGCAAATCAGATTCCAGCAATTAGTGGAAAAACTGGATTTACTCAGTCCATTAAAAATTATGACGCGTGGTTACGGAATTGTGTTTAAAGACGGCGATATCGTAAAATCTGTTGACCAAATTGAAGAAAAACAACCAATTGAAATCAGACTTAGTGATGGTTTAGTGAATGCTACTGTCACAGCAAAAAATAAGGAGACTTTATAATGGCTAAAAAAGAAATGAAATTCGAAGAAGCAATGGGCGCCTTAGAACAAATCGTGCGCCAATTAGAAAGCGGAAATGTTCCTTTAGACGAAGCGCTTGATAAATTCAAAGAAGGAATGGAATTAAGCCAATTTTGTAATGAAACATTGACAAAAGCAGAAGAAACCGTTCGTGCAATGATTACTGTGAATGCAGAAGGAAAAGAGGCATAATCTTATGGTGAAGGATGTTCTTCAACAACTTCAACAAGAGGTAGCACTTCACTTAACGCAGCTGATTGAAAAAAGAGCTTCAGATGCAAGATTGAAAGAAGCGTTGCTATACGCTGTACAATCAGGTGGGAAACGCATTAGACCACTTCTAACACTAGCAGTTGGGGCTTCTGGTACATCGAGAAATGAAGCAGCTTTAGACTTAGCATGTGCCTTAGAGATGATTCATACTTATTCTCTGATTCATGATGATTTACCAGGAATGGATGACGATGACCTACGTCGTGGCCGTCCGACTGTGCATAAAGCGTTTGACGAAGCGACTGCGATTTTAGCAGGGGATGCATTACTCACATTAGCTTTTGAGGTTGCTGCGAATGCCAATTTAGAAGCAGGTCAGTCGGTGGAAGCCGTGAAGATTTTATCAACGGCTTCTGGTATGAGTGGCATGATTTCAGGCCAAATGAAAGATATTGCTAGTGAAGAAGCGACGATTACTTTGGAACAAATGAAAGAAATCCATCGTGAGAAAACAGGCGAGTTATTACTAGCTGCTGTTCGTCTTGGGAATCTTTTTGTTAATGATTCGAAGATGAAAGAAGCTTTTGTTTCTTATGCGACTCATTTTGGCCTAGCATTCCAAATTCAAAATGACTTACAAGATGTTTGCTGGACCAGTGAGCAAACCGGTAAAGAAACAGGTAAGGATTCAGAACTAAGTAAAAATACGTATCCGAGTCTCTTAGGAGTAGAAGGTGCTAAAGACGCCTTATTAAATGAAATTGCGTCTTGTAAGCGTGCATTGGAAGAAGTGGCATTTACGCCAGAAAACCAACAAACAAAGGCGCTACTCGTTGAATTTTTAACGTATTTAGAAATATAGGAGTAACAAATGGAAAAAGAACGTGTGGATATTCTAGTCGTCCAACAAGGATTGACAGATTCCAGAGAAAAAGCAAAACGTCTTGTCATGGCTGGACAGATTGTGGATGCAGTGAATCATAATCGATACGATAAACCAGGGGAGAAAATTCCTGTGACGAGTTCATTGATGATTAAAGGTGAACCATTGAAATATGTGTCTCGTGGCGGTTTGAAATTAGAAAAAGCCTTAAAAGAATTCGATGTCAGTGTCGATGGAAAGATTTTATTAGATATCGGTGCTTCGACTGGTGGCTTTACAGACGCTGCCTTACAAAATGGTGCTAAACAAAGTTATGCACTCGATGTGGGGTATAACCAATTAGATTATAAACTTCGCCAAGATGAACGTGTCGTTGTCATGGAGCGTATGAATTTCCGTTTCGCCACTCCAGATGATTTCACAAAAGGGCAACCGGATGTCGCTTCGATTGACGTATCGTTTATCTCGTTGAAACTTATTTTACCGCCATTAAAACCGATTCTAAAAGAAGGCGGAGACGTGCTTGTATTGATTAAACCGCAATTCGAAGCAGGTCGTGAACGCATCGGGAAAAAAGGAATTGTCAGCGATCCAAAAGTACATGAAGATGTATTAGTGGATATTTTAAGCTTCAGTGAACAAATCGGATTTACTGTTGAAAAAGTAACGTATTCACCAATCACTGGTGGAAGTGGGAATATTGAATTTTTAGCGCATTTGAAAAATACGGCACCTAGCAAAGTTCATTCGTTTGAAGAACTCGCACGTGAGACCGTTAAAGAAGCGCAACGATTAAAAAAGTAAAGGGTGACGAACTTGATTCAAGAGATTTATATTAAAAATTTTGCCATTATCGAAGAAGTTCAGTGTACGTTTGAAAAAGGGATGACGGTTTTAACCGGGGAAACAGGCGCTGGTAAATCGATTATTATTGATGCGGTGGGCCTATTGATTGGAGAACGTGCGTCCCTCGAAATGATTCGTTATGGTGAAGAAAAGTCCTTGATTCAAGGGGTATTCCGAATTGAGGATCCTTCCGTTGTTGAAAAGCTGCAAGAAGTGGGGGTTGAAGTTATTGAAGACGAATTAATGATTCAACGTGAACTATTGCAAAATGGAAAAACAAACTGTCGTATTAATGGACAGTTAGCGACAGTAGCGCTCCTTAAACAAATCGGACCTTATTTAATCGATATCCATGGCCAAAATGAGCACTTCTTATTATTAAATGAAGAGAAACATTTGGGGCTATTAGATGAGTTCGCACACCATCAAATGGGCGATTTAATAGCTGAATATGACGAGGCATACGCAAAAGTCGTAGCCGCTAAACAAGAACTTAGAGCCTTGCAAACAGCAGAAAAAGAAGATGCACAACGCGTAGATATGTTGAAATTCCAATTGCAAGAAATCGAAGAAGCCAATATTTATGTGGGTGAGGAAGAACAATTAAGTGAAGAAAAAGAATACTTCACTCACTTCCAAAAAATCCAAACGGCACTTCAAACAGCTCTTGCTGCTCTTGAAGGGGAAGAGTATTCAAGTGTGGATGCTATTGGTGAAGCCACTCGTGAAGTGGAAAGTTTAGAGTCAATTTCAACAAGCTTTAAGGCACTTTCTACGCAAATGAGCGAGGCTTACTATCAACTGCAGGATGCTGCAAGTGCGATTCGTCATGAAATCGAAAATGCTGAATTTGACGAAGAACGTCTGGCCTTTATTGAAGAACGTCTCGATGTTTACTATCAATTAAAACGTAAATATGGGGATGATGCAGAAGAAATTCTAGCCTTCCAAGATAAAGCAAGAGATGCTTTGAATAAGATTGAAAATAAAGAAGCATTGATTGCTGAAACAGAAAAAGTGTTGAAGAAAGCTACTCTTGAAGCCTTTAGAATTGCAGAGAAGATTTCAAGTATTCGTCGTGAAGTAGCTAAACGCTTAGAAGCAGATATTGTGAGCGAATTGCACGGTCTCTATATGGAGAATGCGCAATTTGCCATCCAATTTAAGACTTCGGAAGCCTTACTCGAAACAGGGATTGACCTTGTTGAGTTTTATATTTCAACGAATAAAGGGGAACCATTGAAGCCTCTAAGCAAGATTGTTTCTGGTGGGGAGTTGTCGCGTATTACATTAGCGATGAAGTCCATCTTCACGAAAGAACAACTCGTTGGAACGATTATCTTTGACGAAGTGGATACAGGAGTTAGCGGACGTGTGGCTCAGGCGATTGCTTCGAAGATGCACTACATTTCAGAATACGCTCAAGTGTTGAGTATTACGCATTTACCACAAGTAGCCAGTATGGCGGATACGCATATTCATATTGAAAAAGTGGAAGAAGGCGAACGTACGCATACGATTCTAAAAGTAATGGACGAAGCAGAGCGTACTGAAGAAATCGCGCGTATGCTTTCAGGTACGACGATTACCGCTTTAACACTTGAAAATGCTAAAGAATTATTACAAATTTCAAACGCAATTAAACAGGAAAATGATACACGAGCAGAAGGTGAACGCAAATGACAAAAATCTTTGCACATAGAGGGAGTAAAGGGACACATCCAGAAAACACACTTGCTTCATTTAAGGAAGCAGTGCGTGTGGGGAGTGACGGGATTGAACTCGATGTCCATTTAACTAAGGATGGACAATTAGTCGTGATTCATGATGAAACGGTTGACCGTACAACCAACGGAACTGGAGAAATCAGAACCTTAACACTAGCAGAAATTAAAGAGCTGGATGCAGGAAGTTGGTTTAAGAGCGATTTTGCTGGCGAGAAAATTCCAACGCTAGAAGAAGTGCTTCACTTATTAAAAGAGTTAGGTTTCGATGGTCAATTAAATATCGAGTTAAAAACAGATATTATTCAATATGAGGGACTCGTTGAGAAATGTCTGGCCCTTCAAAGTACTGAGAGTTGGCCATTTGCAATTGTCTATTCTAGCTTTAACCCATATACATTAGTTGCGCTCAAAAAATTAAACGCAACTCAAGAAATTGGACTTCTATTTGAGTCAGTCGAGTGGGCAAATAAAGGGGACGCGATGCTTGAAAAAGAATCGTATCATCCTGATTTGAAGTTGCTCGATTGGACGCTTGAATGGAATACGAATCAATTACCTTTACGTGTATGGACTGTGAATGAGGATAAAGACATTAACCGTTGCTTTGAACTACAGATTGAAGCTATTTTTACTGACTATCCGGAAAAGGCGTTACAATTAAAGGAGAACTATGAGCGATAAGCTACCAAAAATTATTATAATCGTGGGACCAACCGCGGTAGGAAAAACAGCTCTCAGTATCGAACTTGCAAAGCACTTCAATGGCGAAATTATTAATGGAGATTCGCTTCAAGTGTATAAAGGTCTTGATATTGGGACAGCAAAAGTTACTGAGGAAGAAAAAGAAGGTGTTCCTCATCACTTGCTCGATATTTGTGAGTGGGATGAACCTTTTACTGCAAGTGACTTTAAAGAGAAGGCCGAAACAGCTATTGCAGACATTACGAGTCGTGGGAAACTACCGATTATCGTTGGTGGAACAGGACTCTATATCGAAGGCCTATTATATGGATTCCATTATAGTGGCGAGGGTTCGAATGATCCGGACTATCGTTTACTAAAAGAACAAGAGCTAGAAGAAAAAGGTTCTGAAGTTCTTTGGAATGAATTAAATGCCGTAGATCCAGAAGCCGCTTCAAAGATTTCGGTCAATAATCCTAGACGCGTGATTCGTGCGCAAGAAGTGATTCATGCGACAGGTAAGAAGTTTTCAAGCCTAGAAATTCAAAAGACGCCGCACTATGATGCGTTTATTATTGGTTTAAATACCGATAGAGCACTTCTATATGAGCGCATCAATTTGCGTGTAGAACTGATGAGTGAGGCTGGTCTTGAAGAAGAAGCAAGAGATTTATATGAAAAATCAAAAGGCTTAGATATCCAATCGATTAGTGGGATTGGATATAAGGAATGGATTCCGTATTTTGAAGGGGAACAGTCGCGTGAGGCGATTATTTCGACCATCCAACAAAACTCGAGGCGATACGCCAAACGACAATTAACGTGGTTTAGAAATCGACTACCGCAAATTCGTTGGATGAATTTATTAGAGAATTCAAAAGATAAAGAAGAACTATTAGAAGAACTATCAGCTTTTGTAGAGGAGGGATAGAATGGAACAAAGAGAACGCGTATTAATCGTAAGCGTACAAACGACGCAAACCGATGAAGATTTCGCATATGCTAACCAAGAGCTGGCGCAATTAGTCGATACAGCGATGGGTGAAGTAGTTGCCACTGTGACTCAAAAACGTGAGGCCATTAGCGGACGTACGCTTGTTGGAAAAGGAAAAGTGGAAGAAATCAGCCATCTTGTCGACGAACTAGAAGTGGACCTTGTTGTATTCTATCAATCGCTCACAGGTTCGATGGTGAAAAATCTCAATGAATCGATTAACTGTCGTATCATCGACCGTGTGCAATTGATTTTAGATATTTTTGCGATGCGTGCTCGTTCTAAAGAAGGGAAACTTCAAGTACAGCTCGCGCAATTAAACTACTTACTACCTCGTCTTTCAGGGCAACGTGAAGGCTTGTCTCGTCAAGGTGGGGGAATTGGTACTCGTGGTCCAGGGGAAACGCGCCTAGAAACGGATCGTCGTTATATTCGTAAGCAAATCCAAGATATCGAAGAGCAGTTAGAGCAAATTAAGAAACATCGTGAGCGTTCACGGGAGAAAAGAAAGAGTTCAAACGGGTTCCAGCTTGGATTAATTGGATATACGAATGCTGGAAAGTCTACGATTTTAAATCAATTAACGCAAGCGGGTACTTATCAAATGGACCAATTGTTTGCGACTCTTGATCCATTAACAAGACAGGTGGACTTGTTCCCGAATTTCGAAGTGACTTTAACAGATACTGTAGGATTTATCCAAGAGTTACCAACGACATTGATTCATGCGTTTGAATCGACGCTTGAAGAAAGTGCCGATGTCGATTTATTAGTTCATGTGGTGGATGCGTCAAACGCGCAGTTCTCCCTACATGAAAAGACGGTTATCGATTTAGTGAATGACTTGGAAATGCAAGAAATTCCGATGGTGACAGTCTATAATAAGACAGACTTAATCGAAGGCGAATTCCAGCCAAATCTTTATCCATCGATTCAAATTTCTGCAGTAAATGAAGCAGATGTGGAACGATTAAAAGTTTTCCTAAAAGAACAAGTTAAAGCGCAAATGACTTACTATGAAGAGTGGTTAGATGTGACTCAGACGAAAGAGTTAAATCAGCTTCAACAGCGTACTCTAGTCGAGTCATTAAACTATGACGAAGAGAAAAATCAATATTGCGTAAAAGGGTATCGAAAATAAAAATATTTAACGGCTTGAAACTTTGAATTCAAGCCGTTTTTTGTGGCGTACATTTGTAATCTAACCCCAAAACGCGTATAATATTGAAGATAAGGAATTTTTCAGGAGGCAATCATGAAAGAGATAAAAGCACTCTCAGCAATTTTAAAAGAGAAGTTCGATATTTCGTTTAACAACGAGGCATTGCTCGTCGAAGCGATGACTCACTCTTCGTATGCCAATGAGCATAAAGAAATGAAGGGAATCTATAACGAGCGCATCGAGTTTCTTGGAGATGCCGTTTTAGAACTCAATATTTCGGATTGGCTTTTTAGACAATTTCCTCATTTTAAAGAAGGACAATTAACAAAACTTAGAGCACAAATCGTTTGCGAAGATAGCTTATCGATGCTAGCAAAGGAATGTTCTCTGAACGAGTACTTATTACTCGGAAAAGGAGAAACGCTGAGCGGTGGTCGTGAAAAGCCAGCTGTTTTATGTGATGTGTTCGAGGCATTTATTGGCGCTCTTTATCTTGATAAAGGGATGGAAGAAGTACAACGATTCTTAGACCAAGTAATTGTTCCTAAGATAAAAAATGGACGTTATGAACTGATTACTGATTTCAAAACTGAGTTACAAGAGTATTTGCAACAAAATGGGACAGTTCATATTCGTTATGAATTAATTAAAGAAGAAGGACCTTCGCACGATAAAGTATTTACCGTTCAAGTAACTGTGGATGGGAAGAAATACAAAACTGCGAGTGGCAAAACGAAGAAAGCAGCCGAGCAAATGGCCGCAAAATTGACTATGGAAGAACTGACGAACAGTTCTCTTTCATAGAAAGAAAGGATTAAAGCATGCAATTAGAAAAAATTGAAATGTCGGGATTTAAATCATTTGCCGATAAGACAACAATTGAATTCGATAAAGGCGTGACTGCGGTTGTAGGACCTAATGGTAGTGGAAAGTCCAATCTTTCTGAAGCGATTAAGTGGGTTCTTGGGGAACAATCGGCTAAGAGTTTACGTGGGAAACGGATGGATGACGTTATTTTCGCGGGTTCTCAAACAAGAAAACCAGTGAATATTGCTGAAGTTAATCTGTATATCAATAACGAAGACAAAGTGTTGGCAACGAATCAAACACAAGTCGTGTTAACGCGTCGTTTGAATCGTAATGGGGCAAGTGACTTCTTAATTAACAAGAAACCAGTTCGTTTGAAAGACATTACTGATTTAATGATGGACTCAGGATTAGGGAAAGACTCGTTTGCTTTGATTTCTCAAGGGAAAGTTGAGCAAATTTTTAATGAAAAGCCTGAAGAACGTCGAATGATTATCGAAGAAGCGGCTGGCGTATTAAAATACAAAGACCGTAAGAATCAAGCACAACGTAAATTGAATCAAACACAAGATCACTTGAATCGTGTGGAAGATATTCTTCATGAGATTGAAGGCCAATTAGCACCGCTGGAAGAGCAACGCGAAAAGGCGATTGCGTACGTTTCTAAGAAAGAACAGTTAGAGGATGTCGAAACAGCCCTCTTGGCGGTTGAAATCGAAACATTAAACGCTCAGTGGAAAGTAGCCCTTCAAGAAGTAGAGCAACTGCAAGAGCAATTAGCGCAAACAGAAGCGCTATTAGAAAGCCTTCAAGTTGATATCGAGGAAAACCAAGTAAAACTTGAAGCTCGTAACGAAGAACTCGATGCCAAGCAAGAAGAATACGTGGAATTAATCCAAAAAGTCGAACAATTGGATGGTCAACGTAAAGTCTTTGAGCAACGTCGTCAATTTGCGGAACGTAGTGATGAGGAAAATCAAGAAGCACTAGCTACTGCTCTTCGTGAGTTAGAAGAAGTGGAAGCAAAATTAGCTCTTCTTGAAAAGAATCAAGTAGAACGTAAGGTTGAATTAAAGAACGTAGAAGAGGCTTGGAGCCAATTAGTAGAAGAGTTAGACCAATTAAGTCAAAGTAACGAGGAAAGCGTTAAAGAGCTTCAAAATCGTTATATTGAGCAATTACAAGAAATCTCACGTTTAATGAACCAAGAGAAGAACCTCGAGAAGTCAATGGAAGTAAACCAAAACGCTCAAGAAAAAATGACGGAGCGTTTTGATTCCTTTGATGAAGAACATCGTGCTTTAGAAGAAAAAGCAAATCACTTTGTTGAGAAAATTGAAGAACTCACTAAAGAAGAAGCCGCTTCTGAAAAACGACTTTCCAAGCTTAGAGAAAAATTAGCAAAAGTGAATGAGAAACATGCAACTCTTTCTAGCGAAGGGATGGAAAAGGAACGACACCTTCAACAATTACAAGCGACAGTTCGAAGCTTAAAACAGGTTTCTGAAGACTACGCTGGTTATTATCAAGGGGTTCGTGAAGTTCTGAAGCACAAATCCGAGTTGCCAGGTGTGGTGAATTCTGTAGCGGAACTAATCCGTGTAGATGAGAAATTAACAACGGCGATTGATATTGCGCTAGGAGCGACGAGCCAACATATCGTTGTAACCGATGAGAAGGCTGCTGCCAAAGCAATTACGTATTTAAAGACGAATCGTTTAGGCCGTGCAACGTTCTTACCTTTATCAATTATCAAAGAAAAACAAGTTCCAGATACAGTTCTGAACCAAGCGAAAAAAGTAGACGGTTTTATTGGTATCGCAAGTGAACTTGTTTCAACAGATAATAAATATGCTTCGATTATTAAAAACTTACTTGGAACTACACTTGTGACAACAAACTTACAAGTAGCACAACTATTAGCGAAACAACTCGGTTACCGCTATCGTATTGTCTCACTTGAAGGAGATGTCGTAAACGCAGGTGGTTCGATGACAGGGGGAGCTTCTAAGAACTCTGGTCAACAATCACTCGTTCGACGTAACAGTCAACTAGAAACTGTGACGAAGCAATTTGAAGAAGCGAAGGCTGAATACGAAAAATTATCAGCACAGTTCCAAAAAGTAACAGCTGAAAAGAACAAGCTAGAAGAAGAGTATCGCGAATTAAATGCAAGTCATACTCAATTGGAACAAACCCTAAACCAATTAGAATTCCAATCAAGATTTGCTCTTGAAGAAGTTAAAAAGCATGAGCGTATTCAACAAGCAAACCAATTTGAAATGGATGAACTCATTGAAGCATATGAGCAATTGGAAGAGCAATATGTTGAAAACCATGAGAAATTGGTGGCTCTTCAAAAAGCAAATGCATCCTTGAAAAAAGAATTGGATTACCTTCAATTATCGAATGAAGATAAGACTCAACAAATTCAAGAAAAGCAAAAAGAATTGCAAGAACTTGGAACCAATCGTGCTCGTGTACAAGAGCAATTTAACCAAGAAAAACGTGAAATTCATCAAACGAAACTTCAAAAAACTCGCTTAGAAGATCAAATTGAATTATTACATTCTAAGAAATCCGAACAATCTCGTAACCAAGAGGAAGACGAAGCGATTTATGCGAAGATTCAAGAAGAGTTTGATGCGTTAAAAGATCAAGTGGATGAATTAGATGCACTGATTAAGGAATTACGTGAGGAACGTGCTGCTCTTGAAATTCATGTAAAACAGTCAGAAGCTGCTAGAACTCAAGCGCAACATCAATTACAAGATCAGTTGAAAAATCAAACACGATTAGAAACAAAAGCGAATCGTTTCGAAATCTCGATTGACCAAAAATTAACGTACTTGAGTGAAGAATACGAATTAACGTTTGAAGCAGCAATTGCTAAAACAACACTAGACATGTCGATTGAAGAAGCATCGAAACTCGTTCGTAGCTTAAAACAACAAATCGAACAAATGGGTGCGGTAAACTTGTTAGCGATTGAAGAGTTTGAAGCGGTACAAGAACGTTTCACATTCTTAACTGCGCAACAACAAGATTTACTAGAAGCAAAACAAACGTTGGAAGAAACGATTACGGAAATGGACGAGGAAGTAACTACACGCTTCAAGACAACATTTGATGCCGTAAGTACTCAATTTGAGCGCACCTTCCCACGCTTATTTGGTGGTGGACGTGCAACGCTTGAATTGACTGATCCAGAGAACTTACTTGAGACAGGGATTGAGATTATTGCTCAACCGCCTGGTAAGAAGCTTCAATCACTCAGCTTACTTTCTGGTGGGGAACGTGCCTTTACCGCTATTGCATTACTCTTTGCAATCTTAGAAGTGAAACCAGTTCCGTTCTGCTTACTCGATGAGGTTGAAGCAGCACTGGATGAGGCGAACGTAGCGCGTTATGGTCGTTACCTAAAAGAATTTACAAACCGTACGCAATTCATCGTAATTACGCACCGTCGTGGTACGATGGAAGAAGCCGATGTATTGTATGGTGTTACGATGCAAGAATCTGGGGTCTCAAAACTTGCTTCAGTTAAGTTTGAAGACTTCGATGAATTAGAAGAAGCAAAATAGGAAATAAGAGGTGGCAAACGTGTGCTACCTCTTATTTTTTTAATACGAATGGCTTGTTTTGTGGTATACTATAAGAGATACGTTCAATGAGTGTATAATGAAAGCAGAAATGCTTAAAGGAGTTTTATAGTTGATTAAATTAATTGCACTAGATTTAGATGGAACATTATTAACTGGTGAAAAGAAAATAACAGAAGAAAATAAAAAAGCTATTAAATTGGCCAAAGAAAATGGAATTAAAGTGGTTCTTTGTACTGGTCGACCAATTGTAAGTATTGTTCACTTACTGGAAGAATTAGACTTAATGGGGGACGATGATTACGCCATTAACTTCAATGGTGGTTTGATTCAAAAAACAAAACATGGAGAAATCGTCTATGAAACAGGTCATACTGTTGAAGATATGAAATATTGCCATGAAGAAGTGACAAAAGTTGGTCTACCATTAGTCATGATTGATACGGTGAGAGCTTACGAGCCTACGCCTCCAGAAGGACGTCCGTCAATTTATAACACATTACCGCACCCAATTACATTTGAACAAAAGAATCCAGAAGATTTCGAAGAAGGACATATCTTTAATAAAGCTGTTCTTTGTATCGCTCAAGATATCTTAGATGAAGGAATTGCAAAATTACCAAAAGAATTCTTCGAACGCTTCAACTGTATGAAATCAAGAACATTCTTATTAGAAGTCGTTCCTAAACATGTTTCAAAAGGGAACGGATTAAAGATGTTAGGCGAGATCCTAGGAATTTCATTGGATGAAATGGCAGCATGTGGTGACGAGGAAAATGACTTACCAATGTTAACAGTTGTCGGATATCCAGTTGCGATGGGCAATGGTTCTAAAGAAGTCAAAGATGTGGCAAAATATGTTACCGCAACAAATGAAGATTCAGGTGTTGCTCAGGCCATTTACCATATTTTAGAAATGAATAAACAAGCGTAAAGTGAGGGGAAAACATGGGATTATTTGATCGAATTAAACGTGCCTTTACCGGTGAAGATGAAGTCATTAAACATGATGAGACGAAAGAGTCAATTGTCATTGAGAAATATGACAAAGGGATGGAGAAAACGCGTCGTAGTTTCTCAGATCGTTTAAACGAATTCCTAGCTGATTTCAGAGAAATTGACGAAGACTTCTTTGAAGATTTAGAAGAAACATTTATTTCTTCAGACGTTGGTTTTGAAATGACTCTAGCTATTACGGATGCCTTACGTGATGAAGTTCGTCTGCAAAATGCAACAACTTCAGGCCAAGTAAAAGAAGTTATCATTGAAAAGATGGTCGATATTTACGAAAAAGGAGAAGACAACTTATCTGCATTGAAGAAAGCGGAAGGTCGTCCAACTGTATTAATGTTTGTCGGCGTGAATGGGGTTGGTAAAACAACTACAATCGGTAAAATCGCTTGGAGATTAAAACAAGAAGGCAATAAAGTATTACTCGCTGCAGGAGATACATTCCGTGCCGGTGCCATCCAACAATTAGAAGTATGGGGCGAACGTGTAGGAGTTCCTGTCGTTTCAGGACGTGAAGGTGGAGATCCATCATCTGTCGTATTTGATGCAATTAAAAAAGCTAAAGAAGAAAACTTCGATTACTTATTAATCGATACAGCTGGCCGTCTTCAAAACAAAGTGAACTTGATGAAAGAGTTAGAGAAGATGAATCGTATTATCTCTCGTGAAATTGAAACAGGTGCAGATGAAACATTATTAGTGTTAGATGCAACGACTGGTCAAAACGCTCTTGTTCAAGCGAAACAATTCGGTGAGACGATTAACATTACAGGGCTCATCTTAACGAAATTAGACGGAACTGCAAAAGGTGGGGTAATCCTCTCAATTCGTCATGAATTAAACATTCCAGTGAAGTTTATCGGATTAGGGGAGCAAATGGACGATTTACAACCGTTTGAACCAGAACAATTTATTTACGGTTTAGTAAAAGATATGCTATAATAGATTTATAATAAAAATTTGAAATGAGGTGAAATAATGGAAAATAATCATTATGGTGTTGAATCCAGTATTGCTGGAAGAAATCAATTTTTCATGAAAGTGTATGCTTGGATGTTTGGAGGACTAGCAATTTCTGCTTTAGTTGCTTACCTATTTAGTACTGTTCCAGCGCTTTATAGTGCATTCTTCAATTTCATGGTCACGACTCATGGATACGGAATGGCGATTATCATTATTGCACAATTAGTACTCGTATTTGTAATGCGTCCAAATTATGAAGAACTTGGTAGACCAATTCGTTATATTGTTTCATATTGTATATATGCAGCATTAACAGGATTTACATTCTTCATAGTAACACAAGTTTATGAGTTAGGAAGTATCGTACAAGCGTTTATTTCTACTTGTGCATTATTCGTAGGTTTATCAATCGTTGGATTTACAACGAAGAAAGACTTAACAAGTTTTGGTCGTCAAGCAATGGGAGCTTTATTAGGGTTAATCATTGCTAGCTTGATTAACTTGATCTTCTTCCATAGTTCATTAGTTGAATTAATCATGTCTGGTATCTCATTAGTAGTATTCACTGTGTTAACAATGTATGACACTCAAAAATTAAAAAATATGTATAACTACTATGAAGGTCAATCTGCATTAGAAGGAATTGCGATTCTAGGTGCGTTAGAATTATACCTAGACTTCATCAACATCTTCTTAGATATCTTACGTCTATTCGGAAGCAGAAAAGACTAATTTAGTCTTTTATAGCCTAGGTTCACCTAGGCTTTTTTGTTTTCCTTCATTCAAGAAGTTTTTGAAAGATTCTGAAAAGAATTTAATGCATTTTCACGTGAATTCATGTATACTACATGAGTACGCATTAACGAATTAGGAGGATGTTAAATGTTTGAATTAAATGCATTCGATTATGAGGATATTCAATTAATCCCAAATAAATGTATTGTAAATAGTCGTTCGGAGTGTGATACTACGGTTAAATTAGGGAAACACACCTTTAAATTACCGGTGGTTCCTGCTAACATGCAAACCGTTATTGATGAATCTGTTGCTGAATTTTTAGCAGAAAACGGATATTTTTATATTATGCACCGCTTTGATGAATCTAGCCGTTTACCATTTGTAAAACGAATGAAAGAACGTGGATTAATCTCATCAATTAGTGTAGGTGTAAAACCTCAAGAATATGATTTTATTGTAGAATTAAAAGAAAATGGACTTGTTCCTGACTACATTACAATTGATATTGCACATGGTCATTCTAATTCAGTGATTGACATGATTAAGCATATTAAAAAACATTTACCAGAGGCCTTTGTGATTGCTGGTAACGTTGGTACACCAGAAGCCGTTCGTGAATTAGAAAATGCGGGGGCTGATGCTACTAAAGTAGGGATTGGACCTGGTAAAGTATGTATTACTAAAATTAAGACAGGTTTTGGTACTGGTGGATGGCAACTTGCTGCACTACGTTGGTGCTCAAAAGCTGCACGTAAACCATTGATTGCAGATGGGGGAATCCGTACTCACGGAGACATCGCTAAATCAATTCGTTTTGGTGCAACTATGGTCATGATCGGATCATTATTTGCTGGCCACGAAGAATCTCCAGGTAAAACTGTTGAAGTAAATGGAATGCTTTATAAAGAGTATTTCGGTAGTGCGTCAGAATTCCAAAAAGGTGAACGTAAAAACGTTGAAGGTAAGAAAATCGTTGTTCCTTATAAAGGTTCTTTAGAAGATACTCTTATCGAAATGCAACAAGACTTACAATCATCAATCTCTTATGCAGGTGGTAAAGATATTGAAGCCATCCGCAAAGTAGATTATGTCATCGTTAAAAACTCAATTTTTAACGGAGATTCAATTTAGAATTATTAACGAGCAGAAGGAGAAATCTTTCTGCTTTTTTGTTTTTCGTATTTATTCTTCGGAATATGTTTGATATACTATGGAAAAGAACTCAGTCAAAGTGAGGCGCGACCTATGTGGTTATTTAATCGAAAAAATAAACGTAAAGATGACTTTGAAATGGATGAAACGTTTTATAGTGAATCTGTGGAAGTGGATAGTGATTCTGCTGAGGAAGCTTATCATCAAATTGCCGATATCATTACTGGTCATAGTGAACGTATCAGACAACTTTTAGAGAGTTATTTTGATAATCCTGATTTATTGATTGAAGAACTACGAGAAGATGATGTGGACTGGAATGATGAGTTAGCTGACCTATTGGAACAAGCGCAAGACGACTATTGGTTACTAATGCTATTAACACTTGAAAAAGAATCCTATGCAACTCAAATTTATTGGAGAGATAATGCTAGTACTTTAGCCAGTAAGCTTCCTAAATTAAAGTTGTTAAAAGGAATCGCACAGCAAGAATTGCAGACTTGCTCTGTAGAGTGTTCTGTATCAGAGTATTTAGAGTGTGTTTCTGCAAAATTACAACAAACGGGAATCGCATTAGGTACGATTGAGTTGGATGATGAGAATGTTTTAATTTTTTCGATATTAGAAAGAAGAGTAGAACGTCTCAACAATTTAATGAATAATGTTGAAAAAAGTTGGAAGCAAATTTCGTAAAGATTACAAAAATGTTACGAATTTGCTTCTTTCTATTTGAAATCTTAAGAATTTCTTTGTAAAATAAATTGAATTACAAGGAGGATAGGAATGGAAAAACGTAAATTTAAGTTTCTTTTGGGATTAATGACATGTGCATTCGCACTTTCTGCTTTAGCGCCAATTGCTGCTGAAGAAACCACACAAGAACCGGGAGAAGGAACTACTGTTGTTGAACAAACAGAGGCTCCAGAAACAACTGTAGCAACAGAGACAACAGAGCAAACAACGACAACAACAACGTCGAAAGACCTTCCGATTGAAGAAGATATTGTCGAGATTACAGCTCGTTATGGGTATGATGTTAGTGAATACTACAAACCTGAAGGGGCTATTTTAGTTGATGCTGAGACTGGTCAAATTCTTTATGGTGATAATATTGATAAACCATGGGATCCAGCGAGTACAACTAAATTAATGACAGCGTATCTTGTGTATGATGCGATTAAAGCAGGCAAGCTCACATTAGATACTAAAATTACGGCAACAGAAGAAGATAGAGCTATTTCTACTATCGATGATATTAGTAATAACCAAATCAGAGCAGGGATTGAATATCCAGTGCGCGATTTACTTTATCTGATGATGTATCCTTCCTCAAACGTTGCGACAGTGATGTTATCACACGCGATTAGTAAGACAAACGAAGAATACATTAAGATGATGAATGATAAAGCGAAAGAATTAGGAATGACAAATTCTAAATTCTATAATCCTAGTGGGGCCGTTGTGTCAGCGTTTCGTGGATTATATGTTGTTGAAGGTGTACCAGATAAATACAACCAAACAACAGCTCGCGATTTAGCAACATTAGCATATTACTTCTTAAAGAACTATCCAGAATTCTTAGAAATTACAAGAGAACCAGCTGTTACAACAATGGAAGGAACTCCTGTAGAAGAAACGTTCTATACATTGAATCAACTAGCAAGTGGGATGCCTCAAGGATATTTTGATGTAGATGGATTTAAGACAGGTTCATCACCCAATGCAGCTTTAAACCATGTGATTACTGCAAAAGGGAAAGGCCGTCGTCTGATTGAAGTATTAATGGGTGTTGGTAGCTGGAGCGACTATAACACAAGTGTATTTTACCGTGCACAATTCGGGAACGCTCTTTTAGAAAAAGGCTTTACTGAATATCATGAAGAAACAGTGTTAAAAGCTGGGGTTCATGAAATTGATGGTCAAAAGATTAAAGTAGAGAAAGATATCAAAGTTTTAACAAGAGGCGATGAAAAACCAACATATAAACTTGTTGGAGATGAAATCATTGTGGAACATACTTTCCCAACTTTAACAAAAGAGATTAAGTCCAATGTATTTAAAGTGACAAAAGTGGTTGAAGAAACAACGACAGAAGAAGTTTCATCAACAGAAGGTTCAACGAATGGTGGAATCTTATCATTTGATGAAGATAGAGATCTTGGAACATTTGCGAACTGGTTAAGAAGCCTAAGCAAAAATCCTCTATTATTAGCGGGTATTATTTTAACGCTCAGCGTATTTATTAGTGGAATTGTTCTTGCAACTGTTCAAGTCTTTAAAAAGAAAGATTAACATAAAAAAATAACCCTTGAGAAGATTTCTCAAGGGTTTGTTTTTGCTTATTGGAAGAATGCCCAGACCCAGTCGATAATAAATCGTAGGCCGATTGTGTAGGCAGCCAGTGTAAATGGTTTAAAGACTAAGATGATAATAATGAATTTCTTATAAGTCATCTTTGTTAAACCAGCTAGCATACATAAGAAGTCATCCGGTGAAACAGGGAAGAACATCATGAATGCAAAGAAGTAGTCGAACCATTGTCCTTTATCTAACCAATTGATATAGCGATTATACGTATGTTCACTAACCATTGATTTTACGAATTGCTGACCGTATTGTCTTGCAAGATAGAAGGCAATGATTGATCCAATCACAATACCGATGTAGTTATAAATGTTTCCAATCCAGTTACCGTAAATATAAACACCAGCAATACTAGTGAGCGCTCCTGGAATGATTGGAACAACGGTTTGTAGAATTTGTAAAAAGATAAAGATTGGTGGACCCCAAATTCCCGCTTGAAGCATATAGGCTGATAACGTCTCTTGTGACGTGAAGAGCCCTTTTTGCCAAGCCCAAACGATAAAGACCACTGTCGCAATTGCTCCGAGAATTGAAGCAATGTTCATGACTTTTTGAGCCGTAGGGGAAAGTGGTTTTCCTTGTTTAATTTCTTCTGTAGTCATTATTTCTCCTTTTATGATAACAAGTTTCTTTCTGTTGCAACTTTATCATAAAATTGTTGCCACTGTTCTAGAATACTTTCTTTTGAATAGAATTGTTCGCCGCGCTTTGAACCTTCGCAGGCCTTTGCGTAATAATCGGCGTCTTCTTTTAGTTTTGTTAATTCGTCTTTAAACGTTTGTTGACTGTTTGCTTTTAAGTAGTAGTCGAATAAAATTGGTTTGTACTCTGGTAAATCACGTAAGAGTAGTGGGATGTTTGCGTTCATCGATTCTAAAATCGTCATCGGGAATAACTCCTCGAATGACAATTGAAGCATCACATCACCCATATTAAAGAACTCATTCATGCGATCACGCTCCACAAGTCCAAGGAAGTGAACGTTATCTGGAAGATCATCCATGTGTTCCATAATTTCTTTACGGCCTTCAGAGATACCTTTAAAAGCGAAGTTACCAGCCCAAACAAATTGGATATCTGGCATCTTAGTGGCTAAGTCGATAAATTCAAGTACACCTTTACGCATTTGAAGCTGACCAGCAGAGACAACGGTAAATTTGTCTGAATCTAATCCGAATTTTTTACGTAAGTCTGCTTTGGATTGGTCTGTAATTTTATAGAACGTTTCACGAGATACGAAGTTTGGAATGTACGTTACTTTAGAACGATCGACTCCATACTTTTCTAAATCATCAATAAAACGAGGGTTTACAGTTACTAAATAGTCTGCTTGTTTATAAAATGATAAAACATATTTATAGAATAACTCTTTAATTGGTTTTGGAAGAGAAATACTTTTTTCTAATGTTTCTGGTAAAAAGTGAACGGACGCAATTGTCGGTTGCTTTTTATTGTTTAAAAATGATTTGAAAAGAAAATCTGGATTAATAGTGTGGATGTGGTTAATGTCAGCAATTTTAAGCTGATTCACAACAACGTTATAACCTTTTAATCCTTCAGTTACAAGGTTTATTTGTTCCTCTGTCGCAGACATAACTCCTTGGCCTTTAACGCTGTCTGCACGAGTTAGCATATTGATTGTAAGCATAGTATCTCCTTATAAGTGTAATTCATAGCTATTTTACCATGAAATCGCTCATTTGGAAAATAGGTTCCTAATCTTTGGATAAATTTAATGTTTTTGCCTTCTCGGATGAATTTTTGTATACTAGACAAGAAGAAAGAAACGAGGTCATTTATGAAAAAAGCGAAAAAGTCAAACCGAAAATCTAAAGATGAAGAAATGACATTAGTGGACTGCTATTATATTCCAACCGTGATTGCAGAACAGTTTCGCTTACTTAGAGAACACTGTGCGCTTGAAGTTGAAAAGGAACTAGCAGCGTTATTTCCAAAAGTGACAAGAGAATCTAGAGAAGATGTTGGAGAAGTTGTCGTTTCTTATGATGCAGACGGCGTTTTAACGTGTGAAGTCACATTAAGCCCTGTTGAAGTTTCTAAATTAGAAAAGGAAATCTCAGCAGACCGCCTGAAAAAATACATCGAATCAAAAATAATAAATTAAGAATCATAAACTGGACAATTGTCCAGTTTATTTTGTTTTTAAAGCCGATATTTTAGAAAGGGTCTATTAGTTTTGGTACAATTAAAGTAAGAACTAACGAGGTGATTTGAAATGACACATGAAATTCAAAATTTTACATTCCAAAATCCAACAAAGATTTTATTTGGAAGAAATCGTATTGAAGATATTGATAATGAAATTCCTAAAGACGCTAAAGTATTAGTTCTTTACGGGGGCGGTTCTGTTAAGAAAAACGGAGCATTTGACCGTGCTGTTAAAGCTTTAGGAAACCGTGAATGGGATGAGTTTTCTGGAATTGAAGCCAACCCAACATTCGAAACATTAATGAAAGCTGTTGAGAAAGTTCGTGCAGAAAACTTCACTTATTTATTAGCTATAGGCGGCGGTTCTGTGATTGATGGGACTAAATTTGTTTCCGCAGCAAGTCTCTTTACAGAAGATCCTGTTGATTTATTCGGATGGGGTGTAGGTAAAGGGCTACCGGTCCAAGAAGTTGTTCCTTTTGGGACGATTCTTACACTTCCTGCAACGGGTTCAGAAATGAACGCAGGTGCGGTGATTACACTAGTTGAGAAAAAAGCAAAAGTAAGTTTCCGTGGACCAAAAACATTCCCTGTATTTTCAGTATTAGAACCTGAATTGACCTATACATTACCAGTACGTCAATTGGTGAATGGGTTACTGGATACATTTATTCACGTGATGGAAAACTATTTAACATATCCAGTAGGAGCATTGCTTCAAGACCGTTATGCAGAAAGTATTTTGCAAACATTAATCGAAATTGCACCTCGGGTCATTGACACAGATCATATTGATTACAATGACCGCGGAACATTTATGTGGTGTGCAACAAACGCATTAAACGGAACGATTAACCTAGGTGTACCAACAGACTGGTCTTCACATGCATTAGGACATGAAATTACATTGAACCATGGAATTGACCATGGTCGTACATTATCGATTGTCCTTCCAGCAATGATGAAAGTAAGAAAACAGCAGAAATTTGATAAATTAGTACAATACGGAAAACGTGTGTGGAATTTATCTGGTAGCGATGAAGAAATTGTAGATGAGGCGATTGCTAAAACCGAAGAGTTCTTTAAATCGTTAGGAGCTCCAATTCGCTTTAGCGATGTAAATCTTGGTGAAGAGGTCTTACAAGCTTTAGTGGACGGTTTAACACGTCACAAGAAAGTGAAATTATCTGAGCATGGTGATTTGACGCCAGAAGTAGCCATGGAAGTGTATAAAGTAGCGTTATAGTTTTATAGGATAGGTGTTTTGTGTTTCTAACCGTAGGAGGGGATAGAAATGGGTAAGCAGTCCATCTACGAAGAATTTCTTCGAAATAGAAAGAGGGTTCCAAAAATTCCGTATTCATTCATGAAAGATGCCGTGGATGGGAAGGGAGAGTTCTTTGCCTTTGCACTTGGAAAACGAGTGAAGAGTCAAGATCGATTACCGCAATTCTATCATGCGATGACAAAACTACTGAATCCTAATGAGGAAGTATGCGAAGGAATCCTAAAGTTTGATATCCCTGTCATTTACTGGATAGAACCTCTACTTATCTACTGGAAGCAGTTTGTCAACCAGTTATCCAGCGAAATGAAAGACTTTATGTGTGACCGATTAACAGTGTTGCTTGAAGAGACTACAATAAAAGAAGAATTCAGATTAGTGTTAATGCTATTAGTATTCTTTGATAATGAAATCACTCAGCGGAAGATTCAATACTTTGAGAAACATAGTTCTTATACTTTCTATATCGTGTTTGCAAAATCCTATTGCATTCATGAGAGTCAGTGGAGAGAGTATCTAGAAAAACTCGAACCCTCACTTAGTGGATATGGACGCTTATATTACTTATTCTTCTATCCAATCAGAACGAAAGCAGATGCCTTTTATTTACTGAATGTAATGATGAAACAAGTCAGCATGAGACCTATTGCTGCTAAAAGTTGTATGTATCATCCAAAATTACTTCGTGTGATTATGGCTCATGAAATGACTCCAGAGGTTGAACGCAATTATCAACTATGCGTATTGCATGGAACGAGTGATGAACACTTTATCCAGTTGTTGGTTGAATCCATTTATCCATTGTCGTTTTTAACGAAAAAGAATCGCAGTCTCACTATAGAATCGGTAGCACTATTATACCGAATGAAAGAATGTTTAGAATTAGAACTATCCACTTGCACAGATGTTGAATCGGAAGAGTTTCGTCAATACCATTATTTAAAAGGACTTGTGGATAAAGTTATTTGGTCATCTCAGGCGAAACTTGAATCCTTAATAGAGGCTTCGTTAAAATCAGCCAATCGTGATGATGCCATTATTTTATTTGTACTAAGCAAAACGAATAGTAAACTACGATTTTCACAGTTCAATAAACTGTTAGAAAAAGATCCATTATCGTTAACGGCATTAGAGTATATTGAGAAATCAACTTCGAAAGTGTTTATCGAAGGTACGATTGATTATATAAAAGGAGTTGTAAGACCCGAAGTTTATGACTATATGAAGCAACATTCGACTTTGGTTTTACCTCCTCAATTCTTCGCGCTATCGAAATGGCATGAAGTTATTTTAAATAAGATGATTGAGTTTCAACTCATCGATTACGACTATATTTGGCAAGTGCTTCATTTTCCAGACCATTTAGTGCGCTTGAAAGTGATAGAATTATTAAAAACGCTAAAACTATTGAGTAAAAAAGAGGTGCGATTATTCTTATATCCTGTATATAAGGATGAAATGGACCGAGAATTAAAAGATGAATTCGAAAAAATTGTATGGCAACGATAATGTTTAGAAAGGAAGATTGAATGGCAAGTGAATTAATTGAAAGTAAACTAAAGAATCTTCCTGATTTACCAGGTTGTTATATTATGCGAAATGCTAATGATGATATTATTTATATCGGGAAAGCGAAAAATCTAAAAAATCGTGTTCGCTCTTATTTTAGGGGCGCCCATGATACCAAGACGGAAAAATTAGTGAGTGAGATTCACCATTTTGAGTATATTGTGACAAAGACAAATAAAGAGTCTCTCTTACTTGAAATTAACCTGATTAAGAAATATCAACCGTACTACAATATTAAGTTAAAACAAGGTACGATGTATCCTTACTTAAAAATTACATCTGAGAAAGACCCACAACTCGTGATTTCTCATAAGGTAGAAAAGGATGGGGGGATTTATTTTGGCCCTTATCCAAATGTCACTGCAGCAACAGGAACGCAGCAACTCATCCAGAAAATCTATCCACTTCGTAAATGTGGGAAGAATGAAACACGAGCTTGTTTCTACTACCATCTAGGACAATGTATTGGTTGTTGTGATCATGAAGTTTCAAAAGAAGAGTATGATGCGCAAATCAAGAAAATCCAACGATTCTTAAACGGAGATGTGAAGACGATTAAAGATGATTTGACTTCGAAGATGAATGAAGCTTCCGAAAGACTCGATTTTGAAAAAGCAATGGATTATCGTGATCAAATTAAGTACATCGAAGCAACTGTCGAAAAACAAAATATTATGAATGCGGACTTTACGAATCGTGATGTGTTCTCTTATGTTGTGGATCGTGGATGGATTTCAATCCAAGTCTTCTTACTCAGACAGTCGACGATTATTAAACGTGAAGCAGCGATGTTTCCGATTTATGATCAGATAGAAGATGAAGTCCTATCATTTATCATTCAGTTTTATGAAGACCAAAACCATATTCTTCCGAAAGAAATCTTGGTTCCAGAAGCGATTGATCAAGAACTATTATCAGAAACGCTTGGTGTGAAGGTGATGACACCAAAACGTGGCTCTAAGAAACGAATGTTAGACCTTGCTACTCAAAATAGTGAGATTTCATTGAATGAAAAATTCAGAAGAGAAGAGCAAAGTCAGCTGAAGACAAAAGGTGCCTTGGAAGAACTCTCAGAAGCATTAGGGTTAGAAAAAGTATCAGTGATTGAATCATTTGACCATTCGAATATTCAAGGAACCAATCCAGTATCTGCGATGGTGGTCTTTAAGGATGGAAAACCAGACAGGAAGAATTACCGTAAGTTTAAAGTGAAGACTGTTGTCGGAAGTCACGAATTTGCGACGACACAAGAAGTTATTCGTAGACGTTATTCAAGATTATTGAGAGAAGGAGCTAGACTTCCAGATTTGATCTTAATGGATGGTGGTAAAATCCAAATGAGAGCTGCTATTGAAGTTTTAGAAGATGAATTAGGTCTAGAGATTCCTGTATGTGGAATGGTGAAAAATGAAAAACATAAAACCGCTACATTACTCTATGGTGAAGACTATAAGGAAATCGATTTAGATAGAAAAGGGCAAGCGTTCCAACTGATTCAACGGGTGCAAGAGGAAGTTCACAGATTTGCGATTACGTTCCATAGACAAGTGCGAAGTAAAAATACATTTGCTTCGAAATTGGAAATGATTGATGGTGTTGGTCCGCAAACAAGAAAGAAACTATTGCGTCATTTTAAAACGATAACAGCAATGAAACAAGCTAGTCTTGAGGAGTTACAAACTATCGGAATTTCAGAGAGAGTAGCCAGAAATATTCTTGAAGAACTAGGTAAATAACTATATAAAATTTCAAAATGAAACAGGTTGTAAAATCTGTTTCATTTTTATTTTGTTTTTCAAGCTTTATTCATTGTGTTTTAATGGGGAGTATGGTATTGTTCTCTATGTTGAAAAAATAAACAAAAGGTGGTTAAACCAATGAAAAAATGGATGAAAGCTGGTTTCGTTACTGTGGCTACATTATTAGCAGCATGCGGAGCAAACACGACTAAAACACAAGAAACAACTGTATCAGTTTCAGAAGCGCAAGCAAACTGGGACAAAATTGTTGAATCAGGTGTCATTAAAGTATCAACTGCAGGTACTTTATATCCACAATCATTCCATAATGATAATAACGAATTAACTGGTTATGATGTGGAAATTATGAAGGAAGTTGCGAAACGCTTAAACCTTAAAGTTGAATTTACTGAAATGGGTGTTGACGGAATGTTAACAGCTTTAGACAGTGGTATGACAGATATCGCAAACTACTCAATTGAAGAAGGTGCGAAAAACTTCGACGCATACTTACACACTACACCACATAAGTACTCATTTACATCAATGGTTGTTCGTGGAAGCGACAACTCAGGAATTCATTCTTGGGAAGATGTAAAAGGTAAAAAAGCTGCAGGTGCTGCAAGTACAAACTACATGAAGATTGCTAAAAAACTTGGCGCTGAATTAGTCGTATATGACAACGTAACAAATGACGTATATATGTCAGATTTAGTAAACGGTCGTACAGATGTAATTATCAACGATTACTACTTACAATCAATCGCAGTTGCCTTTGCTAAAGATAAATATGACATTAAGATTAACGAAGGCGTATATGCTAACCCATATAGCTCTAGTTTCTCAATCTCATTAAACAACACTGTATTACGTGATAAGTTCAATGAAGCAATGGACGCAATGAAGAAAGATGGAACATTGAAAAAAATCTCTGAACAATTCTTCGCTGGTCAAGACGTAACAGAACCTAAAGATTTCAAAACAGAAAAAATCGATATTTCAGATGTAGACTAATATGTTAAACAAAATTTTTGATATCAATATTGCGATTAATAACTTTTGGTTTATTCTTAGTGGATTAGGATATACATTAGGAGTTGCATTGACGAGTTTTATACTTGGAACGATTTTAGGCTTTATTCTTGTATTAATGAGACGGTCTAGATTTCGTTTGTTAAGATGGATTGCGACTTTTCACGTATCCTTTATGCGGGGGACACCAACGTTAGTATTTTTATTCTTACTATATTTTGGGTTGCCTTTCTTAAAAATCACGTTACCAGCTTTAGTCTGTGCGCTTCTTTGCTTTAGTATTGCAAGTAGTGCCTATATTTCTGAAGTGTTGCGTTCGGCAATGGATGCAGTAGATAATGGACAATGGGAAGCGGCGATGTCTCTTGGAATGAGTTATCGTCAAACGTTACAGAAGGTAATCGTTCCTCAAGCGTTTCGAATTGCAATTCCACCATTAAGTAATGTGTTACTGGATATGATTAAAGGATCGTCTCTTGTTGCGATGATTTCATTACCTGATATTTTCCAAAATGCGAAAATTGTAGGTGGACGAGAACAAAACTATATGACGGTTTATATTTTAGTAGCGATTATTTACTGGATTATCTGTTTACTTTTTGAACAAGGTCAACGATATTTAGAAAAGAAAATGGCACTTTAATAGAAATTCGTAAAGAGAACTGTGTAAGAGCAGTTCTCTTTTTTTATAAAAACGTTGAAACTATTTGAAGTATAGCCATTTCTTCGATAAAATGAATAGGACTCAAAAGAACAATGGTTATCGGAAAGGAAACTTATGAATACAAAGACTATTTGGGAGCAACATGGCTTCCACACATTAACACCGATACAAGACAAGACACAAGAACTGATTAAAGAAGGAACAGATATCGTAGCTATCTCACCAACAGGGACTGGAAAAACATTAGCCTATGTCGTTCCTATTTTGGAAAGAGTAAAGGCAGATAAAACGTTGCAAGCTTTGATTGTGGCGCCCTCTCAAGAATTAGCTCAACAAATTGGAGCAGTGATTAGAGAATGGAAAACACCTGAAATTCGTGTGCAAGTTTTAGCGGGTGGGGCAAACGTAAAACGACAAGTAGAGAAGTTGAAAGATAAACCAGAAATTGTTGTAGGAACACCAGGACGATTACTAGAGCTTTCTAAGCTTCGTAAATTAAAGCTACACCAAGTAGAACTGCTTGTATTAGATGAAGCCGATTATTTACTCGATCCAGAGCAATTGAATAATACAAGAGAGCTTGTTAGGAAACTTCCTTCTGAAAGACAAGTGCTTTGTTTCTCTGCAACAAAGAATAAGAATTTAGAAGAAGTTAATAAATGGATTAATATGCTTCCGACTTTTGTTGAAGTTTCAGAGGGGAACTCTGCTCATTCGAACGTAACCCATGGATATATTGAATGTCCAACTAGAAAACGTGATGAAGTGCTACGCAAACTAGCATTCTCCGAAAATGCAAACCAAGCATTAGTGTTTGTCAATTCGATTGCAAATGCAGCATTACTTGGCGAGAAGTTAGCGTATCATCAAGTTCCGGTTGCACTTCTTTCAAGTGAAGCTCATCAAACGGAACGTAAGAAAGCAATCGACTTATTTAAGAAGGGACAGATTCCATTCTTACTAAGTACCGATGTCGCACAACGTGGCCTCGATATTGAAGATTTACCACTTGTCATTCATTATGATATTGCAGATTCTACAGAGCAATATACCCACCGTTCAGGACGTACAGGACGTATGGGGAAAGAAGGGTTAGTACTCAGTCTAGTGAATGAGCGCGAACTAAGAGACTTGAAGAAGGTTGCAGGGAAACATAAACTAGTTCAGTTTGAACTATATGCAGGACAATTAAAACCAGTCACACAACCGAAAAAGAAAGAATTAAGTTCTAAGAAACCAACTCAGCAACGAAAGAAGGGGAATAAGAATGGAAATCATCGAGGATTTAAAAAGTCAAATTAGTTTTTTTGGATTCGAAATGACGGATGCTGATAGCTTAGTGGCTTTGGAAAAAGGGGAGCAAACCTTTGTACTCTATTGGGCTAAAGATGGTTTCGTTCTTTTTGAAACTTCAAAAGAAGGTGTATGGAGAGCGAATAGACCAATTGTTATCCCTTCAGAACGCATTCAAAAGGTTTCCATGGAGAAGAAACTTTTAGGAAATCCCAAATTAATATTGCAATATCTTGATAAAGAGGAAACTTATGTCTTACCTATGAAATGTGGATTTCATCAAAATCAAAAAGTAGAAGTCAAGAAACTCATGAATACAATAGAAGGATTAAAAGGGTAGTTGTATGGATATCATTAGTTCACCTAAAAATGAAAAAATTAAAGAGCTTGTCAAACTTCAGACTGCAAAAGGTCGTAAGAAAGCAGGGATGTATCTTCTCGAAGGAGAGCATCTTGTAGAAGAAGCGATTAAAGAGAAAGCTCCGATTGAATTGATTGTGGTTACTAGTAATCGTCTTGAAGACTACCAAAATCTGTTAGCTCAAACTGATGTACAGGTGCTAGTTGTCTCTCAAGATGTCTTTCATAAGTTATCAATGACTGAAACCACTCAAGGGATTTTAGCAGTTGTGAAGATTGTTAAACAAGAGTCATTGCCTTATAGCGGTCGCTTCATTGTGTTAGATGCGGTTCAAGATCCGGGGAATTTAGGAACGATTGTGAGAACAGCAGACGCTGCCGGATTTGATGCGGTTGTATTAGGAACAGGGACAGTAGATTTATATAACGATAAAGTTCTTCGTTCGATGCAAGGAAGCCATTTCCATATCCCAGTTTTTCAAACGGATTTGAAAGATTACTTGCCAACGCTTAAAGATAAAGGTGTGCAAGTAGCAGTAACGGCACTGCACCGTGATTCAAAAGATTACACTATCTTACAAGGAGCAACGGATGTAGCCATCGTCGTTGGTAATGAAGGGCAAGGCGTCTCTGATGACGTAATTGATTTAGCGGATGTTGTAGTGACGATTCCGATGTTTGGAAAAGCAGAGTCGTTGAACGTAGCTATTGCTTCGGCACTATTAATGTATAAATCGAAAGAGATGAAGGAGTAACGAATGGATAATAGACCAAATCCAATGGGAAAGAAACGCCCAATTCTTGAAACGGTTAGAAATATGACCATTATTTTCTTTGCGTTAAGTGCGATTGCAGCATTATATAATTTTGCCTTAGCAGCAAGAGTACTAATTATGGCAGTAGTGATGTTAGTTATCTATATCTGCATGTTTTTCTCTAAAAAGAAGAATACAGAGAGCAAAGAAAAAGAAACAGAAGAGTCGTAATAAAGCTGTAAAATCAATTGACAGAATGTTCGTCTTTAGGTATACTAATTTAGTACTGTTTCAGTAGCTCAGCAGGATAGAGCATTCGCCTTCTAAGCGAACGGTCGGGGGTTCGAATCCCTCCTGAAACGCTAAATTATAAAGAGTATTATCGGATTTATTTCGATAATGCTCTTTTTTATTTTTGCTTAGTGAAAATAAAGTGAGAAAAGAGACACATTGTGAATTGTGAACCTTAGATTGTGAAACATTTCATTCTGTTTCAAAATAATAGTACAGCAAATCGTGCTGTTATAATACATCTTTCACAACTTTTAACACATTAAAATCGCGATTATAGCAATATTTAACAAAATCTTTGTATTTTTTTACACTTAAGTATTGCAACTAATTTTTATTGTGTTATAATATTCATGTAGATAGCTGTTATAAGTTTCACAACCAATTATCTAAGGAGGAAAAATTTATGGAACAATGGAACGGTTTCAAAGGTAAAGTATGGAAAGAAGAAGTTAACGTCCGTGACTTTATCCAAGAAAACTACACACTTTATGAAGGAGACGACAGTTTCTTAGCTGGACCTACTGAAGCTACTAAAGCTTTATGGGCACAAGTAATGGACTTGAACAAACAAGAACGTGAAGCTGGTGGTGTCTTAGATATGGACACTAAAGTTGTATCAACAATCACTTCACATGGTCCTGGTTACTTAAACAAAGATTTAGAAACAGTTGTTGGTTTCCAAACTGAAAAACCATTCAAACGTAGCTTACAACCATTTGGTGGTATCCGTATGAGTGAACAATCAGCTGAAGCTTACGGATTCAAGATCGACGAAGAAATTTCTCGTATCTTCCGTGACTGGCGTAAAACTCACAACCAAGGTGTATTCGATGCTTACACTCCAGAAATGCGTGCAGCTCGTAAATCAGGTGTTATCACAGGTTTACCAGATGCTTACGGACGTGGACGTATCATCGGTGACTACCGTCGTGTAGCTTTATACGGGGTTGATCGTTTAATCGCTGAAAAACAAAAAGACTTCGCTAACATTGGCGATGGCACTATGTCAGACGATGTAATTCGTTTACGTGAAGAAGTTTCAGAACAATACCGTGCATTATTAGAATTAAAAGAATTAGGTAACATCTACGGATTCGATATTTCTAAACCAGCTTCTAACGCTCGCGAAGCTTTCCAATGGTTATACTTAGGATATTTAGCAGCTATTAAAGAACAAAATGGTGCGGCTATGTCTCTTGGACGTACTTCAACATTCTTAGATATCTATGTACAACGTGACTTAGAAAACGGAACATTAACTGAAGAACAAGCACAAGAACTTGTTGACCACTTCGTTATGAAATTACGTTTAGTTAAATTCGCTCGTACACCAGAATACAACGCATTATTCTCAGGAGACCCAACTTGGGTAACAGAATCAATCGCCGGTGTTGGTGAAGACGGACGTCCATTAGTAACTAAGAACAGTTTCCGTTTCTTACACACATTAGTAAACTTAGGACCAGCTCCAGAACCAAACTTAACAGTTCTATGGTCAACTCGTTTACCAGAAAACTTCAAATTGTTTGCAGCTAAAACTTCTATTAATACATCTGCAATCCAATATGAAAACGATGATGTAATGCGTCCAGAGTGGGGCGACGACTACGGAATTGCTTGCTGTGTATCTGCTATGCGTATCGGTAAACAAATGCAATTCTTCGGAGCTCGTGCTAACTTAGCGAAAACATTATTATATGCGATCAACGGTGGTATCGATGAAAAATCTAAAGCACAAGTTGGTCCTAAATATCAACCAATTACTTCAGAGTACTTAGACTACAACGAAGTAATGGAAAAATATAACGACATGATGGAATGGATTTGTGGTTTATACTTAAACACATTAAACATCATCCACTACATGCATGATAAATACAGCTACGAAAGAATTGAAATGGCATTACATGACACTGAAATTCTACGTACAATGGCAACTGGTATCGCTGGATTCTCAGTAGCAGTTGACTCATTATCAGCTATTAAATATGCGAAAGTTAAAACTATTCGTGACGAAGATGGCGTTGTTGTTGACTATGAAGTAGAAGGCGACTTCCCTAAATATGGTAACAACGATGATCGTGCTGACGAAATCGCTGTTTGGTTATTGAAAGAATTCATGACTAAAGTTAAAAAACATAAAACTTACCGTAATGCTAAACATACAACTTCTATCCTTACAATTACTTCTAACGTAGTTTATGGTAAGAAGACAGGTAACACTCCTGATGGACGTCGTGCTGGCGAACCATTTGCACCAGGTGCTAACCCAATGCATGGTCGTGACACACACGGAGCATTAGCTTCATTATCATCAGTTGCTAAAGTACCTTACAAATATGCATTAGATGGTATCTCAAATACATTCTCAATCATTCCTAAAGCTTTAGGACGTGAATTAGATGTACAAGAAGAAAACTTAGTTTCTATGTTAGATGGTTACGCTTCTAAAGGTGGTCACCACTTAAACATCAACGTATTCAACCGTGATACATTATTAGATGCTATGGAACACCCAGAAGAATACCCACAATTAACAATTCGTGTATCTGGTTACGCAGTTAACTTCATTAAATTAACTCGTGAACAACAATTAGACGTAATCAACCGTACAATGCACGAAAGCATGTAATCTTAAGGTGTGAGGTCGACTGTTCTAAGGAGACCGAACCGGATTACGCATGGTGTGAGGCTGACTCGCAAAATTGCTGAAATTAAGAAAACGGATGGGCAAAATCGTCCATCCGTTTTTTAATCGAAATGGCCCTAAAGGACACGAATTGTGATATACTAGTAGAGAAAAGATAGGAGGAATAATGATGAGTGAACCAGTAACTGGATATATTCATTCTACAGAGAGTTTTGGTTCTGTAGACGGACCAGGTATCCGTTTTGTAACCTTCATGCAAGGTTGTCGTATGCGTTGTGAGTTTTGTCATAACCCAGATACTTGGAATATTGGGGGCGGTCATCCGATTACTTCTCAAGAATTACTCGATCAAGCGTTGCAATATCGTGCATTCTGGGGACGTAAAGGTGGCGTAACTGTCAGCGGAGGAGAGCCTTTATTGCAAATTGATTTCTTAATCGATTTCTTTAAACGCTGCAAGAAAGCTGGAGTACACACAACATTAGATAGTTGTGGAATGCCATTTACGTATGATGAACCATTCTTCTCAAAATTCGAAGAGTTATTAGAATATACGGATCTTATTTTATTAGATATTAAACATATTGATGATGAACAACATAAGAAATTAACAGGATGGACGAATAAAAATATTCTTCAACTAGCGGAGTATTTATCAGATAAAGGACAACCGGTATGGATTCGTCACGTGTTAGTTCCAGAACGTTCAGATTATGATGAATATCTCATCCGATTAAGTGAGTTTGTAAGTAAATTGAAGAACGTATTGAAGTTTGAGATTTTACCATATCATAAATTGGGTGTGTATAAATGGAAGAACTTAGGAATTCCATATAAATTAGACCATATTGAACCACCAACACAAGAACGTGTGGACAATGCTCGTCGTATTTTAAGAACAGACGAATATAAAGGTTATTTAAATGCATAATGAATGAACTGTTATAGTTTAAAAGCTATAACAGTTCTTTTTTTCTAGAAATCTTAGAAATAATGCATTATCTATTGGTTTTAAGTGATAATTATGTTAAAATTGTCAATGTAAATTTATATAGAGAGAGGCCAAATTATGAGTAAATTATTAGTTTTCGGACATCAAAATCCAGATACAGACGCAATTACATCAGCAATTTCATATGCTTATTTATTACGTCATTTAGGAGAAGATGCAGAAGCAGTTGCCCTTGGGACTCCAAATGAAGAAACACAATACGCTTTAGAATATTTCAAAAAAGAAGCTCCACGCGTGATTGGAGATGTTTCAGAAGAAACAAATCGTGTAGCATTAGTAGACCACAATGAAGTTCAACAAAGTGCTACAGGAGTTGAAAAAGTGGAAGTAGAATATGTTGTGGATCACCACCGTATCGCAAACTTCCAAACAGCAAACCCATTATTCTACCGTGCAGAACCAGTGGGGTGTACAAATACAATTCTATACAAAATGTACAAAGAATATGGAGTAGATATTCCAAAAGATATCGCTGGATTAATGGTCTCAGCCATTGTATCAGACACATTATTATTCAAATCACCAACATGCACACAACAAGATATCGAAGCAGCAACAGACTTAGCAAACATTGCTGAAATCGATGTGAATGTATATGGTTTAGAAATGCTAAAAGCTGGTACAAACTTAGGAAATAAATCAGAAGATGATTTAATCGACTTAGATGCGAAATCATTCCCAATGGGAGGAGCAAACTTACGTATTGCACAAGTAAACGTAGTGGATCCTGAAGAATTATTAGCACGTCGCGATGCATTAGAAGAAAGCATGCGTGTTGCAAACGATAAAAACGGATATGATACATTTGTATTTGTCATTACAAACATCTTAACAAGCGTCTCAACAGTATTAGTTGTTGGTGACCATTTAGATAAAGTGGCTCAAGCGTTTAACGCAAGCTACACAGACGGTGTACTAACACTACCAGGAGTTGTTTCTCGTAAGAAACAAGTTGTCCCACCTTTAACAGTGGCTTTTGAAGGATAAAAATTAACGGAGTGGGTGAGGAACATCCTTTAAGTCCTCCCCACTTTTTTAGTAAAGGAAAAGGAAAATGCGAAATCTATTACAGTTAGTGAAAGATGCGCTTGTACCACAATCAAAAAAAGAGTGGACGATTTCTCTTGTAACGATAACGGTGCGTAATCTTTCAGTGATGAAGAAATTTTATACGCAAGTTTTAGGTCTTGTTGTACTGCAGGACTTTGATAACGAAATCCTTATTGGTCACAGTAGGGGTAGCGTTCCTTTGCTGCGCTTAGTTCAAGGTAAAGGAAGTAGAGATTCAATTCTAACAACGTACTACATGGGCTTTAAGTTAACAAAACCATTCCAAATGGGAGAGCTCATTAATCGATTGATTTTAGAAGAACAAACAATCACTGCAACAGGTTTTGATGGCTATACGGATAACTTTTATATCGTGGATCCTGAAGGAAATCGTTTGAAGTTTATGATTGAAAGCGAGAGTGGTTCTGAACTCGTTGATGAATATCTTGAAGGGACGCAGATGAATCGTTCGCTTCATGAGTTTATTGATGGAGTCGATGCGATGACAGAAGAATTTCCACCAACCGCTAGCATCGCACAAGTGCACTATAATGTGTCCGATGTTGAAGAGACAGGGACGTTTTTATCCGAAGCGTTTTTATTCAAGACTACCTATGATTATGTGACTCGTCGTAAGAATTTTAAAGTGAATCGAGATGGATACTCACTAGCGATTAATGCTTGGGAGTTCATTCCTCATTCACATCAAGATTTTTATGGGGTTTCTGAAATCGAATGGCGTGTTCCAAATATGCGAGAATTAGAAAATCTGGTGTTGAATTTAGAATCAAAAAAAGTGCCGTTTCATTATTATGATGCTGTTTTGAAAGTTCCAACTGCAAACGGCATCCAATATTGTTTTAAAGTGGGTGATCATGCATGAGTTTTTTAAACTCATCGTCCTATCGTAAATATCGTAAAAACAAAATAATTAAGCATGTATTATCACTCTTAGCCGTTGTCATTTCTGGTTTTCTACAGGCGTTTACACTGAAAGTATTTATTCAACCATCAAATCTCTTATCTAGTGGTTTCCTTGGTGTATCGATTTTGATGAATCAAATTGCAGAACTCTTTGGGGTAGAATTATCAATTTCTATGTTACTCATTATGCTCAATATTCCAGTTGCAATTTTATGTTACCGCGGAATCAGTGCACGATTTACATTTTATTCGATTTTACAAGTATTCGTGGGAAGTTTCTTTATTCGAGTATTGAATTTTGAGCCGTTATTTGTGGATGATACAATGCTGAACGTGATTTTCGGTGGGGTATTAAATGGTTTATATGTTTCATTGGCCTTGAAGGGAAATGCTTCTACCGGTGGGATGGACTTTGTAGCTCTATACGTTTCTAACCGTAATGGGAAAACGATTTGGCAAGAAGTCTTCCTATTTAATACAGCATTACTATTGATATTCGGTGCGTTATTTGGCTGGAAACATGCGGGATATTCGATTATCTTCCAATATATTTCAACAAAAGTGATTAGCACCTTCCACCAACGTTATCATAAAGTTACGTTGCAGATTACAACGCGTTATGGTGAAGATGTCATGGATGCCTATTTAAAGACTGTGCGTCATGGGATTTCATGTGTAGAAGCCATTGGTGGATTTAGTCGAGAAAGAATGTACTTATTACATACGGTACTGTCTTCGTATGAAGTTATTGATGCAGTTGCTGTGATTAAAGAAGCGGATCCGCGTGCAATCATTAATCAAATTAGTACAGAAAACTTCTATGGACGATTCCATAGGGACCCAGAATAAGGAGGAATTTAATTGGAGAAATATTTAAACAAAGACACATTAAAATCCTTCATCCTGGTAACATTAGGCTGTTTCTTGTTTTCATATACAATTAACGCTTTTATCATTTCTAACCACTTTGGTGAAGGTGGAATTACTGGGGTTACATTGTTGGGGTATTATACATTACAAATTGATCCAGCCTTATCCAACTTAATTTTGAATGGATTTTTATTAATTATTGGTTATCGTTATCTTGAAAGAAAAACAATGATTTATACTGTGTTGGCAGTTTTTGAATTACCGTTTTTCCTAAAAGTGACGCAAGACTGGCCGATATTCGTTCCAGAAAACCTAGTTGTTGCTGGTGTTGCAGCAGGAGTTTTGGTAGGGATAGCATTAGGTCTTGTTATTCTTGGAAAAGGAACGACAGCTGGTACGGATATTATTGCGATGATGATGCATAAATATTTAGGGTGGAGCGTATCTTCTTCATTACTGTTGATTGACTTCATTATCGTGACACCACTTGCGTTTGTGATTGGTTTTGAAAAAGCCGTTCTAACGTTAATTATGTTATTTATCGCAAGTAAAGTGATTAACTTTATTTTAGAAGGGTTTAATCCACGAAAAGCGATTATGATTATTTCGGATAAATATGATGAAATTGGACAACGAATCCAAACGGATTTAGATCGTGGAATTACGGTGTTAGATGGACATGGCTTTTACTCAAAAGAGAAGAGACAAGTGTTATATGTTGTTGTCAGCCGTCAACAATTGATGCCAGTCCAACGAATTATCCACGAGTATGATCCAGAAGCGTTTGTAATTATTACTGACGTTAACCAAGTTATCGGAGAAGGATTTACATTCTATCTCGATGATAACGGAAATAAACTACATCATTAAATATGTTTTTTGATTTGAAAACCAAATCCTCATCCAGGAGATGTGATTACATTTGACTGGAACATTGATGGTGTAGCCGACCATATTGCCATTGTTGAAAAAGTTGAAGGCGATAAAGTGATTACGATTGAAGGAAATACAAGTGATCGTAATTATGATGAATCAAAAGTCGTTCGTAAATCACATAGATTGAATGCTCGATATATTATCGGGTATAGTCGTCCGCAATATAAATAAATTGTTAAAGGAAGCTAGTCCTCAGGGATTAGCTTTTTTTCTATAGTAAATAGGAATTGGAACCAATAAAAAACAATTTAAAGGTTAAGATTTCTTTAAGTGAGTGTGTGGTTATGGTAAAATAGACTAAATCATAAAAGCGATTTAATTTAAATAAAGGAGGTAGCTTTATGGTAGGAATTATCATTGCAAGTCACGGCGAATTTGCAGATGGAATTAAGCAATCAGGTTCAATGATTTTCGGGAATCAAGAAAAAGTTGAATCTGTTGTTTTTATGCCTAGTGAAGGACCTGAAGACTTACAAAGAAAACTGCGTGAAGCAGTTGAAAAGCTAGAGACTGAAGAAATTCTATTTCTAGTAGACTTATGGGGTGGTAGTCCATTCAACCAAGCAAACATCTTGTTTGAAGAAGACCCAGACCACCGTGCAATCGTAGCTGGTTTAAGCTTGCCGATGTTAATTGAAGCGTACGCAAGTCGTTTCTCAATGAATACATCACATGAGATTGCAAAAGCGATTGCGCCAACAGCTATTGAAGGTGTGAAGATTCGTCCTGAATCACTTCAACCAGAAGAGAAGAAAGAGGAGAAAGCAGAATCTGCTGCTCCAGTTTCAAATGGTGCAATTCCAGAAGGAACTGTCATCGGAGATGGCAAAATCAAATTTGTGTTAGCGCGTGTGGATACTCGTCTTTTACATGGACAAGTAGCAACAAGCTGGACAAAGGCGACAAATCCAAATCGTATCATCGTTGTTTCTGATAAAGTTGCAAAAGATGATTTACGTAAGAAGTTAATCGAGCAAGCGGCTCCAACAGGAGTTCGTGCGCACGTGATTCCACTTAAGAAATTAGTGGAAGTATATAATGATCCACGTTTTGGGGATACAAAGGCATTATTATTATTCGAAACACCTCAAGAAGCACTTGAAGTGATTGAACAAGGTGTGAAAATTGATGAGTTGAATATTGGTTCAATGGCGCACTCAGTCGGTAAAGTTCAAATTAGTAATGCATTATCTGTTGACCAAGATGATGTAGAAACTTATAAGAAACTTCGTGACCTAGGCGTGAAGATGGATGTTCGTAAAGTAGTTTCTGACTCTCCAGCGGATATCTTTAAATTAATTGAAGCAAAGTCTAATGAAGGCTTAAAACTATAACAAACAGATAGGAGATTATTATGGATTTTAATGCAATTCAAATTATTTTAGTCCTAATTGTCGCATTCTTAGCTGGTTTGGAAGGAATCTTAGACGCATTCCAATTCCATCAACCAATTATTGCGTGTACATTAATCGGACTTGCAACAGGACATCTTTCTGAAGCAATTATTCTTGGCGGTTCATTACAAATTATCGCACTTGCTTGGGCTAACGTTGGGGCCGCAGTTGCACCAGATGCTGCCTTAGCATCAGTAGCGTCAGCTATTATTTATATCAAAGGGAATGACTTCTCTGATGCTGGGCGTAACTTAGCGATTGGTACTGCAATTACTTTAGCAACAGTTGGTCTTGTATTAACAATGGTTGTACGTACATTAGCAGTTGGTTTAGTTCACAGAGCAGATGCTGCAGCTGAAAATGGAGATTTCCGAGGCGTAGCATTCTGGCATTATGTAGCTTTATCAATGCAAGGATTACGTATTATGATTCCAGCAGGAGCACTTCTATTCGTATCTTCAGAAGTGGTTCAGGAATACTTAAAATTAATCCCAGAATGGTTTGCAAATGGGATGACAATTGGTGGTAACATGGTTGTAGCAGTAGGGTTAGCGATGGTTATTAACTTAATGGCTTCAAAAGAAACATGGCCATTCTTCTTCATCGGTTTTGCTATTGCTCCATTAAACGAATTAACATTAATTGCTACAGGGGTTATCGCATTAAGCTTAGCATTTATTTATTTAAACTTATCAAACAACAGTGGAAATGGTTCAGCTGGTGGAAATTCTGGTTCAGGAGACCCACTTGGTGACATTTTAAATGACTATTAAGGAGAGTGAATGACATGACAGAGAAAAAAGTATCTTTAACGAAAAAAGACCGCTTAAGCGTTATGCTACGTTCACAATTCTTACAAGGTTCTTGGAACTATGAACGTATGCAAAATGGTGGTTGGGCATTCTCGCTTATTCCAGCATTGAAAAAACTATATCCAAATCCAGAAGATTCAAAAGCAGCGTTAAAACGTCACTTAGAATTCTTTAATACACACCCATATATTGCTTCACCAATCCTTGGGGTAACATTAGCCCTAGAAGAAGACCGTGCAAATGGGGCGCAAATCGATGATGCTACAATTCAAGGGGTTAAAGTTGGGATGATGGGACCTTTAGCAGGTATCGGTGACCCAGTATTCTGGTTTACAATTCGTCCTATTTTAGGAGCAATTGCTGCAGGATTAGCTGCAACAGGTTCAATCATTGGACCATTGTTCTTCTTCATCGTTTGGAACTTAATCCGTATCGCATTCATGTGGTCTACACAAGAATTAGGATACCGTCAAGGTTCTGAAATCACAAAAGACTTATCAGGTGGTATTTTACAATCTATTACAAAAGTATCTTCAATCGTGGGGATGTTTGTAATGGGGATCTTAGTACAACGTTGGACAAGTATGAAATTCCCACTTGTGTTAACGAGAGTAGAATTGAAACCAGAGCAATATATTCAATTACCTGGAGCAGATGACGTTGTTACTGGAGGCCAATTAGGAGATATTGTTACTAAATTACTAGCTGGTAAAACATTATCACCAGAAGCTGTGACAACACTTCAAGATAACTTAAACAAGTTAATCCCAGGGTTAGCTGCATTACTATTAACATTCTTCGTAATGTGGTTATTGAAGAAAAATGTAAAACCAATTTACATTATCTTTGGGCTATTTGCATTAGGTATTTTAGCTGGATTAACAGGAGTAATGGCTCCTTAATAAAGAGGACTGGAGAGTAGATTATGGTTGTATCGTTAAATACAAAAGCCATTTATAAAACAAAAGCAAACCTATTTAATGGGGGCATTGGATATACCAATGGGGATATACTGATTGGAGACCGTGCTTTTGAATTTTACAATCATCAAAATCCAGAAAGCTATCTTCAAATTCCTTGGGAAGAAATCAAACTGGTAAGAGCTCATGTGATGTTTAAAGGAAAGTTTATTCGTGCGTATTTCATCGACACGAATTCTTCTAAAACATTCCAGTTTGTATCCAAAGATTCTGGGCGCACTCTTAAAATGATGCGAGGATTTATTGGAAACGAGAAAATCGTGAAAACTGAGCCAATCATCAGTTTCAAAAAACTTTTCAAAAGATAAAGAAAAGGCGAATGTGTAAACATTCGCCTTTTAATTTTGTTTTGTAAGAATAAACGGATAAGAATCCAATTGTATGTGGAGGTCAACATTACCATATATGGTAAATTCGCCATCGGTTTGTGATTTAATAGGTCCAGCTATCTGGATGCGTGCGGATGTACATTGATATTTTTGCAGATTATTCGGGAAATGTTTGAAGTGACTACCGTTCGTCAAGATAAATGGAAAAGCTTTTAGTATCGTAAATCCACTCACTTTACGAGCAACGACGACTTCAAATGAGTGATTTCCTTGCTTGGCAGTTGGTACAAAACGAATTCCTCCACCAAAGAACGAATGATTGAATGCTCCTACAAGCAAATTCTCGGTCACTGTGAAGCTTTCGTCATTATCGACAGTAATTACTGCCTCAAATTCTTCGCGCTCTCTAAACGCCCTTAAAATTGGTGTGAGGTAAGAGGCCTTTTTGATTCCATTTGATTCAAGAACAGCTTGTCTTTGTTTTTGGTTTAATTCGCAAATAGCAGCATCGATTCCAAATCCAACGGAATTCAGTGCGAATCCTGATGTTCCTGAATTCTGTTCATGGTACGTAAGGAATTCTAATTCGATAGAAGGTGCATTCTCTAAGTTTTGTACGAACACATCCGCATCATGAGTAAGATTCATCTCTCTAGCAAAGTCATTTCCTGTTCCAGCTGGAAGATAGGAGAGAGGTACTTCGATTTCATTCTGTTTTAAATATTGTAGCGCTTCGTTAAGAGTTCCGTCTCCACCAATAATGACGACTTTAGTATGTTCGTTTCTCTCAGGTAAGTGCTTTTCAAGCAGTTCAGGTAATTCTCCAGCCCTTTGTGTTTGGAAGAGTTTAAAGTGGATGCCACATTTAGTGCAGGCTTCTACGATTTGATTAATTTGTTGTTGTCCGGATTGGCTTCCAGACATTGGATTCCCAAAAATAAATAAATTCAAGCTAAACATCCTTTCAATTGCCATTATTATAGCATAAAAGTAGTCAAAATAGAGTGCAATTTTTACGGAATACCGTATAATAGAGACGAGGTGAAAGTATGGCAAATGATTTTTTTGAACACGTATTAAATCCAACGTGGAAGAATTTACCTAGTGAGTCGAAAGAAGTTGTCTTTCGAAATGTATTAAGATATTTTGTAAATCCAATGTCGACGATTGAAAACTTAAGAAGCGTCAAATTTGAATTTGGTGGAATCACTAATGAAACTTTCGAAGTCACTATTGATGGAAGAGAGTTTGTATTCGTTCCTGGACAAAATGAGGTTATTTTAGGCTGGGACAGCGGCTTGTCAGGCCTATCTGGTCTTGACTGTAGTGAAGAACGTCAAGAGCTTCGTTATGCCTTTAAACGTTACTTGAATCAACATCTAACGGGCTTTATGTTTCTCAATCAAGATGTTCAAGAAAAAGACTTATCGAGTGAAAAGTTAACGACACAAATCGTTGAAGATGGTATTAATTTAATGACGTCTGACTTAAGAAAAGTGAATATCCCAGCGATGTTAGTCGAAAAGAAACCGAATTTTGTAGGACTACGCTTTATTGGAAACTATTCAGTGGTTACTGGACAACTCACAGGTGCTGAAGAACCTTCACCTGAAACACTTGAGATATTAGAAGAAGCGGTGACTCCAGATAATTCAATGGAAGCTTTATTCCAAGATTTCCCAAGAGCAGTACGTGTAGACCGTTACTTTATGCAACAAGATCTTAAGAATCCTGATAGTTTCACTTGTTACGTTGCAGATCCGGTAGGGTATGAAGAAGCTCGTAAAGAAATTGAACGTACAGGAATGGGTCTCTTAAACGAGGATGAGTGGGAGTATTGCTGCGGTAGTGGTACCCGTCGTCTGTTTAAATGGGGGAACCAATTACATCGTTCTCTGATTCAAGATGAAGCGAATTCTCCTTTATGGAATGAAAATATGTTTGGGTTGGAAATCGCGAATGCGGAATTTGGACCGGAATTAATCGAGGGAAGACCGTATACAAAAGGAGCATGGCTTGAAGAAAATTTCAAAGCGCCAGTCTTGAACTTACTTCCGTTGTCTTCTTACTATTCGGTGAATTTACCGTTATTAGTGGATTCTAATGGGCATCTTGCTGCGGGATATTACTGCGATAGATGTGCCATTCGAATTGAAATGTAATGATGAAATCAGTCACAGTTGTGGCTGATTTTTTAAATATTTATTAAAGTCAAAAAAAGTCAAATAAAATTATTGACCTTTCCTGACTAATGGTGTATACTTTAATCATGGTCAGGAGACCACAAAAGGAGGAATGAAGATGAATATTGAAAAAATGACTACAACAATGCAACAAGCATTAGGCCAAGCGCAACAAATTGCGATGGTACGTAAACATCAAGAAATTGATATTCCTCATTTATGGAAAGTATTTATGGAACCAAATCACTTTGCTAGAAATTTATATAGTGATCTACAAGTGAATGACAAAGAATTTGAGGAATTAATTGATAAAGAATTAGACCGTATTTCTGTAGTGGAAGGACAAAATGTTCAATATGGTCAAAGTATGAGTCAAAACTTATATCGACTTTTTACAGAAGCTGAAAAGATTAGAGAAAGTTTTAAAGACGATTACTTATCTACAGAGGTAGTTGTACTTGCGTTGATGGAATTACAAAATCATCCGTTGACTCGTTATTTAGTACAACATCACGTAACAAAAGAAAATTTGAGAGCTCGAATTGAAGAGCTAAGAGGGGGAGAACGTGTGACTAGTCAAAATCAAGAAGAACAATATGAAGCATTATCAAAATATGCACGTAATTTAAATGAAGCTGTTCAATCTGGTAAACAAGATCCAGTCATTGGACGTGACGAAGAAATTCGAGATGTTATTCGTATTTTATCTCGTAAAACAAAAAATAACCCTGTATTAATCGGGGAACCTGGTGTTGGTAAAACAGCAATCGTTGAGGGATTAGCTCAACGTATCGTTAAAAAAGACGTACCAGAAAACTTAAAAGATAAATTAATCTACTCATTAGATATGGGTGCTTTAATCGCGGGGGCAAAATACCGTGGTGAATTCGAAGAACGTTTGAAAGCCGTTCTTAAAGAAGTAACAAAATCAGAAGGACGCATCATCTTATTTATCGATGAAATCCACACAATCGTTGGTGCTGGTAAGACTGAAGGCTCAATGGATGCCGGTAACTTACTAAAACCAATGTTGGCTCGTGGTGAATTACATTGTATTGGTGCTACAACTCTTGACGAATACCGTGAAAATATGGAAAAAGACAAAGCGTTAGAGCGTCGTTTCCAAAAAGTACTTGTTCAAGAACCAACAGTTGAAGACACGATTTCAATTCTTCGTGGATTGAAAGAACGTTTCGAAATCCACCACAGTGTAAATATTCATGATAGTGCGTTAGTAGCTGCTGCGACATTATCAAATCGTTATATTACTGACAGATTCTTGCCAGATAAAGCGATTGACTTAGTCGATGAAGCTTGTGCTACAATTCGTGTTGAAATGAACTCAATGCCAACAGAACTCGATGCAGTAACTCGTCGTTTGATGCAACTTGAAATCGAAGAACAAGCGTTGAAGATGGAAAAAGATGACGCTTCTCAAAAACGTCTTGCTATTTTACAAGAGGAATTAGCAGAACAACGTGAAAAAGCCAATAACCTCAAAATGAAATGGGAAATCGAAAAAGAAGAAGTCAATAAAATCCGTAATAAGCGTGAAGAAATCGACCGTGCTAAACACGAATTAGAACAAGCAGAAGCTGATTACAACCTTGAAAAAGCAGCTGAACTTCGTCATGGACGTATTCCAGCTCTTGAACAAGAATTGAAAGAATTAGAAGACCAAAACAAAGCAAATGCTGAAAGTACGCAACGTCTCGTGCAAGAATCAGTAACTTCAGAAGAAATTGCTCGAGTAGTGGGACGCTTGACTGGTATTCCTGTAACAAAACTAATGGAAGGCGAACGTGAAAAACTTCTTCACTTAGAAGATATTCTTCATGAACGTGTCATCGGTCAAGATGAAGCTGTACAAAAAGTGGCTTCAGCAGTACTTCGTTCTCGTGCTGGATTACAAAATCCTAGCCGTCCAATCGGAAGCTTCCTATTCCTTGGACCTACAGGGGTTGGTAAGACAGAACTTGCAAAAGCTCTTGCAGAAGATTTATTCGACTCAGAAGACCATATGGTTCGTATCGACATGAGTGAATATATGGAAAAACATTCAGTGTCTCGTTTAGTGGGAGCTCCTCCAGGATATGTAGGATATGAAGAAGGGGGCCAATTAACAGAAGCTGTTCGTCGTAATCCATATACAATCGTTCTATTAGATGAAATTGAAAAAGCACATCCAGATGTATTTAATATCTTGTTACAAGTATTAGACGATGGACGTTTAACAGATTCTAAAGGACGAGTAGTAGACTTCAAGAATACAGTAATGATTATGACAAGTAATATTGGTTCACAATTCTTGCTTGAAACACAAGGAGATACAATCGATGAAGAAACTCGTACGGCAGTTGAGGGCGTTCTAAAAGCAACCTTCAAACCAGAGTTCCTAAACCGTATCGACGAAACAATCTTCTTCACGCCGCTTTCTAAAGACAACATTCGTGGTATCATCACGAAGATGTTGAATCAATTAGCAGTACGTGTGGAAGATCAAGAAATCGTCTTAAGCTTTACAGATGAATTGAAAGATTGGATTGCAGATAATGCGTATAATCCAGTGTATGGTGCTCGTCCAATTGCGCGTTACATCCAACGTGAAATTGAAACACCACTTGCTAAAGAAATCATCCGTGCAAGCATCCTTCCAGGAGACAAAGTGAAATGTGATTTAGGTATTGATCACGTGACATTTGAAGTCATCGGAAAGAATGAATAATAAGTAAAAAGAAAACGCAATGGGCATTTGTCCATTGCGTTTTTTGTGTTTTATTTATCTTCTTGAACGCGGCGTTTTCTAACTCCCCAGAATTGGAAGTAGTCGGTACGGATGGCACCGTTATATAGTTTGCGTTTCTTAGTCGCTTTTTGTCCGTAATAATCTTCGAACGTTAAGTCGCTTGTTAAGATGTACTTACTCCAAGTTGTCAGTGGAGCATACGTTTCACCCATTTGTTTATAGATGGCTTGAGCTTGTTCTTCAGAAAGAAGACGGTCTCCATATGGTGGGTTTGCCACGATAATTCCATTTTCTTTCTTAGTACGGAAGTCCTTCAATTGCATTTGTTTGAATTCGATTTGGTCTGCGACACCTGCTTTAATCGCATTTTGTTTCGCAATTTCAATCATGGAGCCATCAATATCGGCACCAAGAATGTCGAGTTGAAGGTCAGTGCGGATTTCTTTTCTAGCTTCTTCTCTAACTTTATCGAAGACACCAGGAGTAAAGAAAGTCCATTTTTCAGCAGCAAATGTACGATTCAAACCAGGAGCGATGTTCTTACCGATAAGGGCCGCTTCGATTGGAATCGTACCAGAACCACAAGTAGGGTCATAGATTGGTTTATCAGGATACCAACTTGTAAGCATCACAAGAGCCGCAGCCATGTTTTCTTTAAGTGGCGCGCCACCTTTTTCAGTACGGTAACCACGCTTGAAGAGGCTAGTTCCACTTGTATCAATCGTAAGTGTCACAACATCTTTTAAAATTGCCACTTCGATAGGATAGAGGGCACCAGTCTCAGGTAAGTGAGTACGACGGTGGTAAGCCTCGCTTAAACGATTCACAATCGCTTTTTTAACGATGGATTGGCAGTTAGGAACACTGTGAAGAGTAGATTTCACAGATTTACCAGATACTGGGAATTCCGCATCGACTGGAAGAATTTTCTCCCAAGGAATCGCCTTTGTTTGTTCAAAGAGCGAGTCGAATGTTTTTGCAGTGAATTGTCCCATAATAATCTTGATACGGTCGGCTGTACGAAGCCAAATATTGGTGCGGGCGATATCGTAATCGTCACCTTCAAAGTAGGCTTTGCCGTTTTCTACTTGAACTTCGTAATCCATGTTGCGTAATTCTTTACCAACAAGAGCTTCAATCCCTGCAGCAGCAGTCGCTACTAATTTATATTTTGTCATAGATTTCTCCTTTATTCGTAAAAAGAGGAGTGGACACAAGGCCACACTCCTTACAATTCGCTAAAATCCTGAAGTAAACTTCTGTAAGCCATGTTCTGTTCCATTTAATAGCAGGATCTATTAAATTTCAGTAATCATCTGTCTACACATCATGTGTCTCTTTTTTCGTTCATTTCCTAGTAAGAGTGCCCCTACCATAAGTTTGGGTTGCTCGCTCGAGGGGTTTACCGCGTTCCACCAATTTCGTTTCCAAAATTGCTTCGTCACTGTGGCACTTTCAAGAATACTAGAGCATAGCATTGCCGTAGCTCGTTTTTCTGCCGTCAACCTAAAGTTGCCTTAGCTTATTGTTTCGCTAAGCACGATCACTACAAGCATCTCAGCCAGTGCGAGCATGGACTTTCCTCAGCAAATTAATGCCGCGATTACTCAAAGTTTACTAAATTTAAAAAAGCTAGTTATATCAAATTTGATATATTAATAATTATTGTCGCGTACTGGTGTGATTACGCGAGTTTTGTAGAAATCATCATCGTCTTCTGCAACATCTTGAGAAGGAGAAGAGTAGCTGTCTTCTTCTAATTTAGAATCGAAAACGTGTTTTTCTAAGTTTGATAAACGTTTTAAGATATCGAAGTTTGTAACTCCTGATGAAGATACATTGCTTGAACGGTTAGTTTTTGAAACAGTTGCTTGACGAGATAATTCGTCTACTTTAGTTAATAAGCGTTCGTTTTCAGCTTGTAGGAAGCTAATTTCTTTTTGGAATGTGTCATAATCACGAATAATTAAATCTAAAAATGCATCGACTTCTTCAATGTCGAATCCTCTGAATGAGCGTTTGAATTGTTTTTGTAAAATATCTTTTGTACTTAATGAAATACGTGCCATAATTGCTTTCCCCTTTTTTTAATCTGTCAAATAGTCATTAATTAATTTATCTTCTTAATGATACTAAAATCCATGGAAAAATACAAATAGGATAGGGTTATTTTTAGTTATTTTTAATGAAATTTGTTATAATTTTTAAAAAATACAAGTAAAGAAGAGGGTTAACATGAACTGGTTAGAAGTTACAGTAAATACGCATTCTGAGAGTGTCGAAGTCGTAAGTTCGATTTTAATTGAATTAGGATCAAAAGGAGTTTCTATCGATGACCCTCAAGACTATTACCGATTAACAGATGAACAATTAGAATGGTTGAAAGTACAACAAAAAGACTTATATGAAACGGATACCGTGATTGTGAAGGGTTACTTCCAACCAAGCCAATGGACTGAAGATGCGAAAGTCCAATTAGACGAACAATTGAAAGAGCTAAAAAGTTACGGTCTACAAACAGGACCATTAACCGTTCGTGTTAGTGAAGTTGGAGAAGAGGACTGGGCAACGGCATGGAAGCAATACTACTTCCCAGTACGTGTGACACGTTACTTAACTGTTGTTCCTAGTTGGGTAGACTACGAGAAAGAACAAGAGGATGAGCTCTTAATTGAATTAGATCCAGGTCTTGCGTTTGGAACAGGGACGCATCCAACGACACAGCTTTCACTCACAGCGCTTGAACAAACGATTCGTGGCGGGGAAAGTGTGCTAGATGTGGGCACTGGTTCAGGTGTTTTAAGTATCGCTTCTAAACTCTTAGGAGCTGGACGAGTAACGGCCTTTGATATTGATGAGATGGCTACACGTGTGGCCAAAGAAAACATTGCATTGAACCCAACGATTGGGGAAATCGATGTCTATGAAAACAACTTACTTGTTGGTGTAGACCAAAAGAGTGATTTAATCGTAGCCAATATTTTAGCGGAGATTTTAGTGCAGATGCCTGAAGATGCTTATCGTAATTTGAATGATAATGGAACATTAATCTTATCAGGAATTATCGAATCAAAAGCAAAAGAAGTACAAGAAGCATATGAAAAAGCAGGCTTCACTCTAGTAGAACGCATGACGATGAAAGAGTGGAATTGCTTTGTAATGAAAAAGGATGTTGAGTAATGCAACGGTATTTTGTTAAAGGAAACGTAAGTGAAACGACGCATTCATTAGTGTTCTCAAAAGACCAAGTCCATCAGTTGAAAAAAGTGATGCGCGTTCGAGCGGGAGAACAATTCGAAGTAGTGGATGATGCGAGTCAATTAGCCATTGTTGAAGTCACTGAATTAGACCCATTTGAAGTGAAAGTGGTTGAACTTTTGGAGCAAAAAGTAGAACTTCCCGTATCAGTTACGATTGCAGTGGGACTCTCTAAAGGAGATAAACTCGACTGGATTGTTCAAAAGGCAACTGAACTTGGTGTAAGTGAAATCATTCCGCTCTCATTGACACGGAATGTGGTTAAATGGAATGGAGACAAGTCGGCTAAAAAAATTGAACGTCTTCAAAAGATTGCCGAAGAAGCGAGTGAACAATCGCATCGCCTGAAAGTCCCATGTGTAACAAGTGTGATGACACTAAAAGAGTTAGCAAATTACACAAGTGATTTCGAACAAAAATTAATTGCTTATGAAGAATCTGCCAAGGTTGGAGAAAGCCTTCAACTCGTTAAAAGTTTGCAGTCCTTACAGGAAAATGAGCGCATTATTTTTGTTTTTGGTCCAGAAGGTGGCATCGAAGAACAAGAAGTGGAGTTATTAGAGCAAAGTGGTTATCTTCCTTGCTCACTAGGTCCACGTATTTTACGCGCTGAAACAGCACCTTTATATGCACTAGCAGCAGTTTCATATCAATGTGAGTTATTATAGGAACCAATAGTTGACGATAGTCTATTGTCGCGGTACTATTAGGAATACATTAGAGCGCAATGCTTAAGGAGTTTACAAATGTCTAAAAATAAGACTTATACCGCAGATGATGTCCTTGCAATGTGTAAGGAGTACATGAACGAAACACATATTAAATTTATTGAAAAAGCCATCTATTTTGCGACATATGCTCATAAAGATCAAATTCGTAAATCTGGAGAAGCTTATATTGTGCATCCCATTCAAGTAGCTGGAATTCTTGCTGAATTAAAGTTAGATCCAGACACGATTGCGACTGGGTTTCTTCATGATGTCGTCGAAGATACTGGTTTTAGTATTGATGATATTGAATATGAATTTGGAAAAGATGTTGCATTTCTCGTTGAAGGTGTAACAAAACTAGGGAAAATTAAATATAAATCTCATGCAGAGCAACAAGCGGAAAATCACCGTAAGATGCTTCTTGCGATGGCTAATGACCTTCGTGTAATTATGGTGAAACTAGCGGACCGTTTGCATAATTTACGTACGTTGAAATTCCATAAGCCTGAAAAGCAACGCATGATTGCTGAAGAAACGCTTGAGATTTATGCACCTCTTGCACACCGTCTAGGGATGAATAAAATTAAGTGGGAGTTAGAAGATACGTCTTTACGTTATCTAAACCCACAGCAATATTATCGTATCGTACATTTAATGAATTCAAAACGTGATGAACGTGAAGAGTATATTAATACAACAATCGAAAATATTAAAGAAGCTACAAAAGACTTAGATATCGAAGCGGTCATTTATGGACGTCCAAAACATATTTATTCCATTTACCGTAAGATGAAAGACCAAAAGAAACAGTTTAGCGAGATTTATGACTTACTAGCGATTCGTGTGTTAGTCGATAGCATTAAAGATTGCTACGCTGTACTTGGGGCGATTCATACAAAATGGAAACCAATGCCAGGGCGTTTTAAAGACTATATCGCGATTCCAAAAGCAAATATGTATCAGTCCATCCATACAACCGTGATTGGTCCTGGTGGACGACCAGTAGAAATTCAAATCCGTACATTTGAAATGCACCAAGTTGCTGAATACGGGGTTGCAGCTCACTGGGCTTATAAAGAAGGGAATAAAGAGAAAGTTACAAACGATCCATTGCAAAAACAATTGGATTGGTTTAAAGACTTAATCGAACTTCAAAATGAAACAAAAGATGCCAAAGACTTTATGAATAGCGTGAAGGAAGACATCTTCGGAGATAAGGTTTATGTCTTCACACCAAAAGGAGACGTTTCAGAACTTCCTTTAGGATCTGGGCCGCTTGATTTTGCATACAACATCCATACGGAAGTCGGAAACAAAACAGTTGGTGCCAAAGTCAATAATAAGATTGTTCCGTTGAACTATCAGTTGAAGACTGGGGATATCGTAGAAGTATTAACGTCTGCGAATTCATTTGGACCTTCTCGTGACTGGATTAATCTGGTTTATACGACTCGTGCAAAAAATAAAATCAAACGTTTCTTCAAGTTACAAGACCGTGATGAGAATATTATCAAGGGTCGCGAGTTACTTGAAAAACAAATTACAGAACTTGGATTTAACTTCAAAGACTTTATGACGAAACAGGGCATGAAAGATATTGCGGCTCGTTTCAACTTTGGAACAGAAGAAGATCTACTAGCATCGATTGGTTTTGGAGAAATCTCATACCAAACCGTTGCTAATAAGATGACGGACAAAGCGCGTAAGGAAATCGAAGATCAAAAAGTGGTCGAAACTGCTTTTGAGAAAACGACGACTCAAGGACTGAAGAAGGAAAGCCAAAAGATGAAAATTCGTCACGAAGGTGGTGTCATCATCGAAGGTGTGGACAATCTTCTCATCCGCTTAAGCCGTTGTTGTAATCCAGTTCCTGGAGATGATATCGTTGGTTATATTACAAAAGGTCGCGGGATTTCAGTTCATAGAAAAGACTGTCCTAACGTTCAACTTCCTGAGAGTGAACAAAACCGTCTAATCGAAGTGGATTGGGAAGATACAGCCAATACTGGTCAACAATACGATACAGAGTTGGTTGTTGAAGGATACAACCGTAATGGATTGTTGAATGAAGTCTTGAATGTCATCAACAGTACGACTAAATCGTTAAATTCTGTCAATGGTAAAGTTGATGCGAATAAGATGGCGACGATTTCTGTCAATATCGGAATTATGAATACGCAACAATTAGATTTTATTGTAGATAAAATCAAACAAATTCCTGATGTATATAGTGTACGTCGTGTGATTTCATAGGAGGAGTTCATGAGAATTGTATTACAGCGAGTGAAGTCCGCTAGCGTATCGATTGAAGGGACTGTTGTTGGTGAAATCGAACAAGGGTTTCTGTTAATAGTAGGAGTAGGGCCTGATGATACTAGAGATGATGCGTCTTACTTAGCAAGAAAGATTGCCGGAATGCGTATTTTCAGTGATGAAAATGGAAAAATGAATTTGTCGATTGACCAAGTTGGCGGAAAGATTTTATCCGTTTCGCAGTTTACACTGTTTGCAGATACGAAAAAAGGGAACAGACCTTCTTTTACAGGAGCTGCGAGTCCTGAAGCTGCAAATAAGCTCTACGAAGAATTCAATGAAATCCTGCGCACTGAGTATGGATTAATTGTTGAAACTGGAGAGTTTGGAGCGGATATGCAAGTCAGTCTTGTAAACGATGGGCCAGTAACCATCTTACTCGATACCAAAAATCAATAAAAAAAGAAAGCACAGGAGAAATCCTGTGCTTATTTATTTGGTTAAAAGGATTAAGGACGTTTGTTTTCTAAGTCCGTTCTTACGACTAAAACATCGCAAGAAGCATTACGAATCACATATTCAGATACTGAACCGATGAAGAGACGTTCTACAGCATTCAAACCAGTAGCGCCCATCATAATTAGGTCAATTCCGTAATCTTTTGTTAATTGTTTAGAGATAACCACTTTAGGAGAACCGTATTCAAGAACGGTTTCCACATCCGTGAAGTTATGAGCCTTAGCATCTTCTACATATTCAGCAAATAAGTTTTCAGCTTGTTTACGAATCTCGTCTGAGAAATTGCCTTCAAATCCAGTAGGTGTTTGAAGTGAACGAGTATCGATGACGTGCGCTAACACAAGCTTTGCATGATTTCGTTTAGCAACTTCAATGGCCTTGTCAAAGGCTAGTTTAGCTTCTTTAGAACCATCGATTGGAACGAGAATTTTTTCATATTCATGAAACATAAAATCACATCCTTATTCTTGATACTCTTATTATACACCTAAATAAAGCGAATGAAAAGGGAACCAAAACGGATGGAAATAGGAATTAAGGCAAAAGAAAAACCACTCACGAAGAGTGGCCTAAAGTTAATAACTTTATATAGATTTCCAATGATGCCGTTTGATGTATTTGTTAGTTTGAACCCGCATCTAAAGCAGGTGGGCTTCTATGTATTACTTTCTAACTACCAAGTGAAAGGGCTTGTTATCAGTAATATCAATCTGAATCCCTAAAAAGTCGTAAATTGTTCGGTCAACACTTAGTAAATACCGCGCACATCTTAGATCTCTATGTCATTATAGTAGCACAAGAATAGGTCGATTGCAATAAAAGTTTGGTACCGATTTCTTAAGAAATCACTAATTATTTTTGACGATATTTTTGGTATTGTTTCATCAAAGCGTCCTCGTAAGAAGAGGTTGGTTCCGCCTTGAAATACTCCTCATTTTTAAGCGCATCTGGCAAGTATTGCTGTTTCACGAAGTGTCCTGGATAGTCATGTGGATACTTGTATCCAACACCACGTCCAAGCTTTTGTGCACCTGAATAATGAGCATCTTTTAAGTGGTCCGGAATACTAATCGCACGACCAATTCTTACATCAGACAAGGCACTATCGATTGAGCGAATAGCCGTGTTTGATTTAGGTGAAAGGGCGAGTTCGATAATGGCGTTCGCTAGAGGAATTCTAGCTTCCGGTAAACCAAGTCGTTCCGCAGCTTGCACAGCGGATACTGCGCGAGCGGCACCTTGTGGATTTCCTAGTCCAATATCTTCGTAAGCAATGACTAAGAGGCGTCTCATTAAACTTGTTAAGTCACCAGCTTCCATTAAACGAGCAGCGTAATGCAAGGCTGCATTCACATCTGATCCTCGAATCGATTTTTGAAGAGCTGAGATGACATCGTAATGTTGGTCGCCGTCTTTATCATAAGAGAGTGCTTTTCTTTGGATACATTCTTCTGCGATTTGAATCGTGATATGGATTTTTCCATCGTCACTAGCTTCGGTTGATTTAGCGGCTAGTTCTAGTGCGTTTAGGGCGCTTCTGACGTCACCATTCGTGCTGCTTGCAAAATGATTTAGTGCCTCTTCTGTAACATCTAGATTTAGTTTTCCTAAGCCTCGTTCTTCATCTTCAATAGCCTTGATTAGTGCTTTTTTTATGTCGTCAGAAGAAAGTGGTTTAAGTTCAAATATTTGAGTACGGCTTCGAATCGCTGGGTTAATCGAAATATATGGATTCTCAGTAGTTGCTCCAACTAAAATAATTCGGCCATTTTCCAGATGAGGCAATAAGAAGTCTTGTTTCGTTTTATCAAGACGATGGATTTCATCGAGTAGTAAAATGACGCTACCAGACATCTTTGCTTCTTCAGCAACAATTTGTAAGTCCTTTTTTGTATCGGTGGCTGCGTTTAGCTGTCTAAAAGCAACTTTTGTACTTCCACTAATAGCGCTAGCGATACTTGTTTTCCCAGTTCCTGGAGGACCATATAAAATCATGGATGATAATTGTTTGGCCACAACCATGCGATTGATGATTTTTCCAGGAGAGACAAGATGCTCTTGACCAATCACTTCGTCAATCGTACGAGGTCGCATACGGTAAGCGAGCGGTTGATGGTTCATGACAGTTCCTCCTTAAATTTCTTTATGTTTATTGTATCATAAGTTGAAAGAATGATATAATAGGAAAGATTAAAACAACTTATTAGGACAATAAATAGTCATCCCGTATAATAGTATTGTTTGAAAGTGAGGAGAGTGCAAAGTGAATTACTTAGATTATGCAGCAACGACGCCAGTAAATGCGGAAGTATTAGAAGTGATTACAAAGGAAATGGCTTCTTTTGGGAATCCGTCTAGTGTCTATCGCATTGGTCGTGAACAAAAGCAAAAAATCGAACGTGTGAAGAAAGCTATTTTATCAGAACTACAAGCATCTCCACACGATGCCATTATCTTTACAAGTTCAGGATCTGAAGGAAACAATTTAGTGTTTGAAAGTATTCGTGAGCATTTCGCAAAAGAAAAAGGGCATATCATTGTTTCTTCAGTAGAGCATCCTTCTGTTCGAAAACCAGCTGAATTTTTAGAACAGGAAGGCTTTGACGTGACGTATTTAGCTCCAAATAAAGATGGCATTGTGACGGTTTCTGAAATTGAGCAGGCTCTAAGAGAGGATACACGTCTGGTTTCTGTCATGACGGTCAATAATGAAACAGGCGCACGTTTCCCAATTGAAGAGATTGCTGCTTTATTAAAAGACAAGCCAACTTATTTCCATACAGATGCCGTTCAAGCCTTTGCACAAGAAGCTTTAACGGTGGATGGAATTGACTATTTAACGGCTTCAGGACATAAAATTTATGCGCCAAAAGGGATTGGATTCCTATATAAATCAAAAGATGCGCCAATTCACGCTTTAATTAAAGGCGGCGGGCAAGAGCTAGGGTTCAGAGCAGGAACGGAAAATGTTCCTTATATTTTAGGGCTTGAAAAAGCAATGCAAATCGTTGTAGAAAAAAGAGATGAGCTCGTTCAAAACTATCAAGAGTTACGTGAGTATCTAATCGAGAAGTTGTCTGAAAGAGGCATTGAGTTTGAGTTTAACGGCGTAGCAAATCCAAAGAATCCGCATGTTTGTAATATCTGGCTGAAGGGAAGAAAAGCTACACAAACGTTAATCTTCAATGATTTAAAAGATGTTTCAGTATCTGCTGGATCAGCATGTTCAGCTGGAAGTGTACAAATCAGTCCAGTATTGTCTGCAATGTTTAAAGGCGAAACGAGTCGTCTTGAAGAATCTGTCAGACTTTCATTTGGAATGGGTTCAACAAAAGAAGATATTGACGCCTTTGTGGACGCACTGCGTTAAGAGAGAGCTTTTGTTTAGAGGCAAAATATGGTAAACTAACGTTGTAGAAAAAGAAAGAGGAGAAGCGCATATGGCATTTACACCAACTGCATCATTAAAAGGATCAAACCAAGTCTTTTCGGTTAGTCCAACATGTAAAGGATACACATTACGTGATAATGGCTTTACAGAAACAAAATCTGGGAACTTCCAATTAATTCGTAGTTTAGACGAAACAATTGATGATCACCGTGGATTAAAATTAAAAGTCATGGTGGATAAAGATAAGAAACAATTGAAAATTTCGACAGTAACGAAGAATGGCCTGCAAACAGTTGACTTATACGGTAAAGCAAATACTGCTATGGCTGTAGAAAAGTTAGAGTTTATTTTAGAAGGGCTTGTTGAACGAGGAGTTCTCGAAGTAACAACAAAATAGTGTATAAGAAAAGAGAGACAGTTCAAAATTGAACTGTCTCGTTTATCATGCACGGGCGGTGTTCCCTGTAGCTGTATTATTCGACTTCAGGTAGCGGCTTAAATTGTGCTACGAAGCTTTGAGTGTCGCCAAAATAAAGATTCTCGCTAGGAACTTCATATAGCTCCTGCATTCTTTTGCTTAAAGAATATGGAAGATTAGTTGAATCTTTTTCATACTTCGTAAGCGTATCTTTGTTTATTTTAAGATATTTGGCGGCTTCTAACAGTGTTAAATTACGATTTACCCGTGCTGCTCGTAAAGAGATCATCATACACCTTCGCCCCCTTTTTCTCAACTTAATTATAGTGAAAACGCAACCGTTTGTCAAAAACACAATTGGGCAAAAATCCCAGTACTATCGCATTTTCAATGATTTACAAGCAAAAATTTTGAAAAAAATAAAAATAAATTTAAAATTAGGGTAAATTCTGATAACTCGACCTTCAAATCGACTAGTTCAGGAAATAAATAGAAATGATGGTGAAAGAATGAGTAACGAAAAAACAAGAGTTGTCGTTGGCATGAGTGGAGGAGTTGACTCCTCTGTAACAGCTTTACTATTAAAAGAAGCTGGATATGATGTCATCGGTATTTTTATGAAAAACTGGGATGATACGGACGAAAATGGCGTTTGTACAGCAACTGAAGACTACAAGGACGTAGCTGCGGTTGCAGAACAAATTGGAATTCCGTATTATTCAGTAAACTTTGAGAAAGAATATTGGGACCGTGTATTTGAATACTTCCTTCGTGAATATCGCCTAGGACGTACACCAAACCCAGATGTGATGTGTAATAAAGAAGTGAAATTCCAAGCTTTCCTAGATTATGCACTGCAATTAGGAGCAGATTATGTGGCGATGGGTCACTATGCACGTGTGGAAAAAGACGAAAACGGAATTGTTCACTTATTAAGAGGAAAAGACAATAATAAAGACCAAACGTATTTCTTAAGTCAATTGAATCAAAAGCAATTAGAAAAAGTGATGTTCCCAATTGGCCACTTAGAGAAAAAAGAAGTGCGTGAGATTGCTGAGAAGTATGATCTTGCGACTGCGAAGAAGAAAGATTCTACTGGTGTATGTTTCATTGGAGAACGTAACTTCAATGAGTTTTTATCAAACTATTTACCAGCTAAACCTGGGAAAATGGTGACATTGGATGGTGAAGTAAAAGGCGACCACGCTGGACTCATGTACTACACAATTGGACAACGCCAAGGTCTTGGTATCGGTGGCGGTGGTAAGACAAATGATCCATGGTTTGTCATTGGAAAAGACTTAACTACGAATACTCTATATGTGGGTCAAGGGTTCCATCATCCAAACCTTTATTCCGATAGTTTAACGGCTACAGATATTCAATTTACAAATGATTTACCTAGAGAGAAGACGTTCGAATGTACAGCTAAATTTAGATACCGTCAACAAGATACAAAAGTGAAAGTCGTATTAGACGAGAAGGATCCAACACTGGCTACAGTGATTTTTGATGAGCCAGTTCGTGCGATTACACCTGGTCAAGCTGTTGTGTTTTATGACGGCGAAGAGTGCCTCGGTGGAGGTATCATTGATAAAGCGTATATGAACGGAGAAGAACGTCAATACGTTTAATAGAAATAATTAGAAAGGAGATTCCAAATGAGTGATACACCTTATATTGTAGGGGAAGTATTAACGACTTTTTTCGAGAATCCGCAAAACTTCTATAAAGTCATGCTTGTTCGCGTTATCGAATCGGATTGCGTGGATGTGGATGATGAGATTGTTGTGACTGGGATTTTCGGACAAATCCATTCGGATATCTCCTATCGTTTTAATGGGAAGATTGTTTCTCATCCAAAATACGGAGAACAATTCCAAGCAGATAATTATCAACAGACGCAACCAACTGGTAAAAGAGGGCTCATTCAATATTTATCGAGTGCTCATTTTCCAGGTATTGGGGAGAAGACGGCTGAGAAGATTATCGAAAAGTTAGGCGAAGAGGCCATGGAGCGTATCTTAAACGACGAGACTGCACTTGATGGGATTACAGGCCTCACGAAAAAGAAAAAAGAAATGATTCGAGAAGTCATTCAGCAAAACCAGGGCACCGAGAAGTTAATGTTTGAACTGACGAATCTTGGATTTACGCCTGCGATTGCTCAGAAAATTATTGGCATGTATAAAGATAAGGCTAGAGCTGTTCTAGACGAGGATCCTTATGTTCTTCTTCAAAGAATTGAAGGGCTTGGCTTTAGACGAATGGATAGTATTGCCCAGTCTATGGGGATTGATCCAGACGATACTTCAAGACTTAAGGGTGCGCTCTTTGTAGTGACAAGAGATTTCTGTTATCAAACTGGCGATACTTACTTGATAGCAGAAGTGTTAATTACGCAAGCACAACGATTACTCGAGTCATGCCAAAATTACTTAATCGAACCAGATAGACTAGTAGATGCATTGAACGAATTAATCCGTGAAGGTGTTGTATTTTCTGATGAAAATCGTATTGCGATTGCGTCTTTATATTATGCAGAACTAGGTATTAGTAACGCTCTGTCAAAACGGATTACGGCTTCTAAAGTGGACATCAGTAAAGAAAAGATCGATGAAGCGATTAAACGAACCGAAGAGAAATTTGAGATTCAATATGATGCGTCTCAAAAAGAGGCTATTTATCGTATTATGACTGAACCGCTCTTTGTATTAACTGGTGGACCAGGAACTGGGAAGACAACGATTATAAATGCTGTCATTGACGTCTATGCGCAACTAAACGAGCTTGATAACGATAATGAGATTGAAGAGGCGATTGTTCTTGCAGCACCAACAGGACGTGCAGCGAAAAGGATGAATGAGTTGACAGGTTATCCTGCTTCTACGATTCATCGATTGCTCGGGATTGCGATTGACAGTGTGGATGACAGTTTTGAAGATAAGGAAATTGATGGTGAATTCTTAATTATCGATGAGATGTCAATGGTGGATACGTGGCTCATGAACCGCGTGTTTAAGGCTGCACCAGAAGGGTTGAAGATTCTTCTTGTTGGAGATAGTAATCAATTGCCTTCTGTTGGACCAGGCCAAGTCTTAACGGATTTACTGGGAACCAATCAAGTACCAGCGATTGAACTGAAGCGAATTCACCGTCAGACACAGCAATCTTCTATCGTGGAATTAGCCCATAGCATTAAAGATGGATTCTTGCCACGAAACTTTATGGAGAAACAAATAGACCGCAGCTTCTTACCGTGTTCAACAGAACGGTTGGTAACGATTATTGAGCAAGTCGTTGTAGCAGCTCTTAAAAAAGGCTATACGAAGCGAGATATTCAAGTGCTGGCTCCGATGTATAAAGGGGAAGCTGGTATTAACGCGATTAATCAGATGATGCAAGAAATCTTAAACCCTAAAATCGGAAATTCTTTGCGCGAAGTGGAATCCTTTGATAAAGTCTTCCGTGTAGGAGATAAAGTGCTTCAACTGGTGAATTTACCTGAAGAAAATGTCTACAATGGTGATATTGGTGAAATCACAGCGATTCAATTTGCAAAAGAAAACGATGACCAAGTGGATAAGATTTTTGTTCTATTTGATCAAACGGAAGTCGAATATCATAGAACCGATTGGCAACAATTGACGCTGGCGTATTGCTGCTCGATTCATAAGGCGCAAGGTTCTGAATTCAAGATGGTCATTTTACCAATGGTGAATCAGTACTCACGAATGTTGCAAAGAAATCTATTGTATACGGCAGTTACAAGAAGTCAGCAGTATCTCATCATGTGTGGGGAAGCAGGAGCGTTCCAAAAGAGTGCAACTACCATCCCTCCAAAACGAGCAACTTTCTTACAAGAGTCCTTAACGAATTTCGACATTGAAAAGACAGAAGAAACTCCAGCAATTAAAGAGAATAAAACGGAGGCGTCGCTTGATGATACGGTTCATTCAGACGAAGGCAAAGAAATCCAATTAACCATCCAAGCAATTGAAGAAGGACTGATCTCTCCAATGATTGGAATGGACGATGTCACACCTTACGATTTTATGACAAGAAGCTAGTTTTCTAGCTTCTTTTTTTCGTGTTTTTTCAGCCGGAATTAATTGCCATCTGTCCATGATGTAGGGTAAAATGGGAACAAATGATTATGAAAGAAGGACAAATAATGAATCGACAAAAACATTTTTTAGTTTCTGAAGATGCTGTTCCTCCTGTATTTGCTAAAGTTTTGCAAGCAAAAGAACTACTTGCAACAGGACAAGCAAAAGACGTCACTGAAGTAGTGAAGATGGTTGGCATCTCACGCAGTGTTTATTATAAGTATTATCGTAAAGTACAAGGATTTTCTTCTGTAAATGCAGGAAGAAAAGCATCTATCAATATCCATATGAAAAATATCAAAGGAACGCTAACAAAGACGCTTGAAGTATTTGCAAATCGTGATATGAATATTTTGACGATTTTCCAAGGGTTGGCAATCCATAGTGTCGCTGTTGTACAAATCATGATTGATATTTCTGAGGCAACGGTAAGTGTAGAAGACGTGATTAAAGAAATTAATGCTTTAGATAACATTATTTCTGTGGAGTTACAAAGTATCGAATAATGAAACAAGAATTTTTAAACTATTTAACAGAAACCAATATTAAAGTATTGATTTTCGATAAAGATGGCACATTAACGGATACATCCACGTTATGGTTTGAGCCAACGATTTTAGTTCTTAACGAATTAGTGAATCGTAATGAGATGAATCTAACAAATGCAGAACATGACGAGTTGTTTGACCGTCTTGGTATCACTGAAACTGACATCATCGAAAACAGCGTGATTGCTTCAGGTACAGTTCGCGATATGCTGGAAGTCTTAAATGAATTCAGACCAATCGACATCGAAGAAAATTACGATTTTGTAGTGCACTATTTTGCTGACTATATTCTGAAACATCCAGAGAAAATCCAAACTCTTGGAAATGTGAAGAGGGATCTTGGGTATCTGAAGGAAAAAGGATATATCATAGCGTTAGTAACGAATGATTCTGTGTTTCCAACTCAAGCAGTGTTAGAGGTTGCAGGAATAAAAGAGTTTTTCGACTTCATTGGAACCACAGATGAATTCCCTTCAAAGCCAGCAACGGATTCACTACATGCGATTCAAAATCGTTTTGGTGTTCCTTTTAACGAGATGATCTATATCGGTGACTCAACTGTAGATGAAGAGTTTGCCAAAAATACTGCAGGATTTATCGCTGTGACAAGTGAACCTAGTAATCCAAAAGTTCTTCCTAGTGCTATTTTTAAAGTGAAATCGATTGAAGAATTGTGTTAGGGGGATATGATGAAAAGTACGATACAAGAAAATCATAAATTTAAAGCTCTGCTAACCATTTTAATTCCAGTTTTAATTTATCAAATTGCCAATTATTCGGCTCAATTTATTGATACAGTAATGACAGGACGTTATAACGAAGTTCATCTTGCCGGAGTATCGATTGGCGGGAGTTTGTACGCACCATTTTTCACTCTGTTGACGGGGTTGATTTCAGGTCTTGTTCCGATTGTTGGACAATATTTTGGCCAGAAGAAACTGGATAAAATCGAACAAGTAATGCGTCAATATTTAATCATTGGCGTGGTGCTAGCTGTAGCTCTATTTGTTTTAGGCTTATTGTTTTTGAAACCTGTATTAGGAATTATGAATTTAGAATCAGAAGTAGAAGCTGTAGCAGTAGGCTATTTAACTTGGTTATCCTTAGGTTTCATTCCGTTGTTGCTCTTTAGTGTATTAAGATCTTTTGTGGACGCTTTAGGATTAACCAAAGTATCGATGATGCTGATGGTATTAGTAGTTCCGCTCAATATGTTCTTTAACTATTCACTGATTTACGGTCAGTTTGGCTTTCCTGAAATGGGAGGAGCTGGGGCAGGACTTGGAACTGCACTGGCTTACTGGGGATTACTCGTAGTTGCAGTGGTTGTCTTTAGAAAACATCCGGTATTAAAAGAGTATGATGTTTTAAAATGGAGCGGAATTGATGTCAAAATGTGGAAGGAACCATTTAAGATTGGGCTTCCAATTGGTTTGTCGATTTTTGCGGAAGTTGCTGTTTTCGCATTTGTAGGATTACTCATGTCGAAATTTGGGACATCGATTATTGCATCCCACCAGGCTGCGATGAACTTTGCAACTGTCGTTTATGCATTCCCAATCAGTATTTCTACTGCGTTAACCATTATTGTTTCTTATGAAGTCGGTAGAAAAGATATTCGTTCAGCCATGCAGTTTGCTTATATTGGTATTGCAACGGCAGTGACACTTGCTGTTTTGACGTTAACATTATTAGCGCTCAATATACAATCCGTGGCCGCACTTTACGGAACTGACCCAGACTTTATTCAATTAACTGTTGTGTTTTTAACTTATAGTTTGTTGTTCCAACTGTTTGATGCGGTAGCAGCACCAATTCAAGGAACGCTCAGAGGCTTTAAAGACGTCCAAATGCCATTTATCTTGTTTTTAATTGGCTATTGGATTATAGGGTTACCAACTGGATTTATATTAGATAATGTATTCAATTCTGGTCCATATTCATATTGGATTGGTTTGATAATGGGATTAATGAGTAGTTGTATTTTCTTAGTCTTCCGATTAAGAAGAGTATTTAAAAAATTTAAGGAATCACGAGGTGTGTAAATGTTTGAATCATACAAAGAAGAAGTAACATTTAATGAAGAAAGAGTGTCGGAAGAGTTCGACCCACAAAATGAGTTTTACAAAGAAGATATGGAAGAATCGTTTAAGAAGGACATTACTTCTATTGGAAGAAGATTAATTGGTTATATGTTAGTTTTCTTCTTTTTCGCTGGTGTTGGACAATATGCTGCACAACAAAGAGCGGTTACTGCTGAAGACTTTTACGGAATGGTGGGAGTTTGGTTATTTATTGCTGCTGGTCTAAGCTTACTCATTTGGTCTTTTTCTAAAAAATTCCCAATGAAACGTATTTATGAACACGTTGCTCCAAGAAAAATGACGATACAGTCATTTGCGATGATATGTGCTAGTTTGTATGGGGTTCGTTTTATCTCAAAACTGTTTTTAGGTGGAATTGAGAAATTACTCTTTGAGATGGGCATTCCAGTAACACTTGTAGCAAATACAAGTGAAGAGTTAACGTCTAGTATCATTTTTGTACTGTATTTAGGAGTAATGGCTCCTGTTGTAGAAGAATTTATTTTTAGAGGGTTCATTGGATATCGTCTTGAGCGTTACGGGAAAGTATTTACGATTCTATTTACGGCTCTTATTTTCTCACTATTCCATGCCAACATTACACAAGAAGTCTTCACATTTATGGCGGGTATTGTTTTTGCTTATGTTGCTATTGAATACGGCTTCCAATGGGCAGTAGTAGTCCATATGATGAATAACTTCATATTTGCAGTTGTCCTTGATATTTATCTGGCACAAATGATGAATTTAGGAGACTTTTCTATTGTACAACTTCTAGATTTAGTAGGATTTATCATCTTAGTGCTCGTAGTTATTTTGAAATGGAAAGATATTAAAGAATACATCGATGTGAATCGTGGATTTTATGGCATCTCACAAATTACTTTTACTAGAGTAACGATTATTTTGTACATTATTTATCTTTTATATCGTACTTTTCTACCATATTTCGCACTATACTTGAATTTTTATTAGATAGGAGGAGCTACTTTGAATACAATTTATTTAGAAGATAGTGTCTATACAACCATCACTGAACATCCAGAAGTGAAGGATTTGCTTGTAGAGATTGGTTTTAAACCTCTCAATCAACCACAGATGGTTCATACGGTTGGTCGTATCACGAATCTTGTTAAGGGTTCAAAAATTGCAAAAATTCCCTTAGAAACAATTGTAGAGACATTAGAAATGAATGGATACATCGTTAAAGAAAGCAGGGATTAGATGGCTAAAGATGATTACACGATGGAAGAGCGTCAGGAGATTTTAAAAGATTTAATGCTTCGTCTTCACGCGGAAGAAGATAAAGAAGTCATTCAAAAAGAATTTAATGAAGCCTTTGACGAAATCACTCCTTATGAAATCCAGTTAATGGAACGCAATCTTATGAGCGAAGGAATTACCTTTGCTGAAATTATGAGCCTATGTAATGTTCATGCAAACTTAATGGGGTCAAAAGTGAATACCGAAACAACCGTCGCTGAATTTGAACAACCTGGTCATCCGGTTCATGTGATGAAGATGGAGAACCTTGCCATCCGCGGTGCATTGGACCGTGTGGAGCGGTTACTGAAGAATTATTTAGAGACAAAGGATGAAATGATTCTAAAGGGGCTTAATCGCCAAATTTCTCTCCTTGATCAATTCGACAATCACTATCAGCGTAAAGAATACGCTATGTTTCCAATTATGGAGAAAAAGGGCATTACCGCACCGCCTAAAGTGATGTGGGGAGTAGATGACCAAATTCGTGAATTGTATAAGGATTTCAAGAAGGCTCTTTCTAACGAACAAGAGAATGTGTTAGAAGAGTTTGAAGTGGTCCGTGATGAATTACTAGAGATGATTCAAAAGGAAGAGAATATTCTGATTCCGATGGTGGAACAAGTTTTCCATGTAGATGATTGGGAAACAATTGCTACGCAGTCCCCAGAATATGGATACTGTATTGTAAAACCTGAAAAAGAGTGGGCGGTCAAAAAAGACTTCGCCCCTGTGAAGACAAAAGTCGAGGTTGAAGAAGAAGGAGATATTCCTTTATCGACTGGGTCGCTTTCATTGAAGCAGCTCAATCTGATTTTGAATTTATTACCGATGGAATTGTCGTTTGTAGATCACAATAATATTGTGAAATATTACAACGAAGGAAATGGTGAAGAGAAAATCTTTAAACGCACACCAAGCGCAATAGGCCGTGACGTGATTTTATGTCATCCGCCTAAAGTACATGAAACGGTTCAAACCATTTTTGAACAATTAAAGTCAAAACAAAAAGAGAAAGAAGAAATGTGGTTTAAGAAAGACGGCATGATGGTGCATGTGACGTATCACGCTGTTTGGGATGAAGAAGATAACTATGTAGGGTGTCTGGAATATGTTCAAAACATCCAATCGTTAGTGGATCATTTTAACCAAGCAGATGTGAAGCGAACTCTTTCTTAATGATTTTTAATATGTTACAATGCACGTGGATACATTCCACATTACACTTAACTTTAAAGGAGTTATTGACTTATGTATACGACGATGATTCTCGGTGCAATTGCTGGTCTAAGTTTATTCTTATACGGGATGCAATTGATGGGCGACGGATTACAAAAAGTAGCCGGAGAAGGCTTGAAAGGGATTATTCGTAAATTAACGAAAAATCGATTCATGTCAGTACTTGTTGGGATGTTTGTAACAACAATCATTCAAAGTTCATCAGCAACGACAGTAATGGTTGTTGGTTTCGTAAACGCTGGGCTAATGACATTAGCGCAAGCAGTAGGTGTTGTCTTTGGAGCAAACGTCGGAACGACGATTACAGGGCAAATGGTTTCCTTTAACTTGTCACAATGGGCACCTATCGTCATCGCTTCTGGTTTAGTAGCGAACATGCTTACTAAAAATCCAAAAGTTAAAGAAGCTAGTGAAATCTTTATTGGTTTTGGTATTTTATTTATTGGTATGAGCTCATTGAGTTCTGCTTTACAACCGTTAAAAGAATTGCCTGAATTTACTAACTGGATTCTTCAATACGGTAGCAATCCATTTATTGGTGTCGGAATCGGTCTTTTAATGACCCTTGTCTTACAAAGTTCTTCAGCAACGATTGGGGTATTAATCGCTCTTGCTAGTCAAGGTGTGCTTCCTATTACTACAGCGGTGTTTATCATCTTCGGTGATAACATCGGAACATGTACAACTGCTTTAATTAGTAGTTTAGGTACTTCTCGTCGTGGAAAACAAGTTGCTTTATTCCACTTAATGATTAATGTTATCGGTACAGTTTACTTTATGCTTTTCCTTCGCGGTATTCTTGTGAATGTTGTTGAATCTATTGATCCTGGTAATGTTGCTCGTCAGATTGCCAATGCACATACGATTTTCAATATCGTTAATGTAATTGTCTTATTCCCATTCACAAATCTTTTAGTGAAGTTAATCCAAATGATTATTCCAGATGGAGAAGACGAAGAAGAAAGTATTACGCGTTATCTTGATAAACGTATCTTGGTAACTCCATCAATCGCTTTAGAAAATACTATGTATGAATTTGCTGCGATGGCTCAAGAAACAAGTAGTGCTTTAGAAAATGCGATTGGGGCTGCTCGTACGCGTGATAAGAAACTTGTGAAGAAAGCTCTTGAAAACGAGAAAAATATCAATGCGTACGAAAAAGCAATTGTGAAGTATTTAGTTGAAATTTCTCAACAAAGTGTATCTGCAAAAGACCAACAAACAATCGATGAATTGTTTAGTACAGCTAACGACATCGAGCGTATCGGGGATCACGCAGAAAACATTGCAGACTTCGCAAAATCAATTATCGAACGCGAAATCTTCCTAGACGAAGATACAGCTCACGAATTAGATGGCTTGTACGCACTTGTTCAAAAAGGATTCGCATTATCAATTGACGCCTTATCAACTGGTGATCAAGATAAAGTTCAACAAGCGATCCAAATCGAACGTGATATTGATAAACTCAAGATTGAAGTTCGCGATAAATACATGAAACGTATGAACAAAGGTATTGCTTCTGCTGAATCAGGTATTTTCGTAATGGACTTATTAAGTAACTTAGAACGTATCAGCGACCACTTCAGAAATATTTCTGAAACGGTGGAACGCTTAAAACGTGCGGTTATCGTAACTGAATAACACTATTTATCCGTAGGCAATTTTTGTCTACGGATTTTTTGTGAAAATGCCTTTATACCGTATACGGTATATACCTTATAAGGTATAATGAGTTTAGGAGGGATGTTTATGGGAGAAACATTTGAGATTGGAGAATCAGGATATGAGGATATTAAAGATTTTCCTTATGATGAGTTAGTAAAAATACTTGCGATATTGACCATTATTGAAGAAGAAGGTCTCACGCCAGCCGTCTGGGAAAAATGGGGAGCAGGAAAGAATAAACGGGAGTATTTACGCTTTGAGGTTTCAAGAGACTATAAGGAGGGTGTACCGAATGGGACGATACCAGAAGAAATTATACACTATGTTAAATACTACATATCCTAATTTTGTATCTGATTTTAATAAGGAGTATTCGAAGCAAAAGATTGCGCTGCAGCTTGTCGAATTACGCCTAGAAACCGGGCTTTCTCAAAGTCGATATGCTGAAGAAAATCAATTGTTGCAAAATAAAGTCTCCATTCTTGAAAACGGGAAGAGTAATGCAAGGCTGTCGACCATTATTGAGTTAGCTGCAAAGAATGGGTATAAGGTCGAATTAAAATTTACAAAGTAAGCAAGTGAGCTAGTCTACAACAGGCTAGCTTATTTTTGTGTCGCAGTTAGTACAAAGGTTTAAAAAACAGCTAGAGTATGATAGAATGAATCGAATTCAAAAACAAAGGAGAACGAAATGTTAAAAGTACTAAATGTAAGTCTATTATTTTCAGACCGTAAATTATTTGACGATGTAAACATCACTTTTACACCAGGTAACTGTTATGGGGTTATTGGTGCGAATGGTGCCGGAAAATCAACTTTTCTAAAAATCTTGTCTGGGGAATTACAACCAACAACTGGTGAAGTTATCCTAGATCCACATGAACGTTTAACTGTCTTAAAACAAGACCACTTCGCATTCGAAGATGAACGCGTTATTGATACAGTTATCATGGGACATAAACATTTATATGATATCATGAAAGAAAAAGACGCTATTTATATGAAAGAAGACTTCTCTGATGAAGATGGTATCCGTGCTGCTGAACTTGAAGGGGAGTTTGCTGAATTAAACGGTTGGGAAGCTGAAAGTGATGCTTCACAATTATTACAAGGGCTAGGAATCACTGAAGACCAACACTACAAACTAATGAGCGAATTAGTCGAAGCGGATAAGGTTAAAGTGTTACTTGCACAAGCATTATTCGGTAAACCAGACGTTCTTTTATTAGACGAACCAACAAACGGTTTGGACGCAAAATCAATTGCATGGTTAGAAGAGTTCTTAATCAACTTTGATAATACAGTCATCGTTGTATCGCATGACCGTCACTTCTTAAACAAAGTATGTACGCATATGGCGGACGTTGACTTTGGTAAGATTAAATTATTCGTTGGTAACTATGATTTCTGGTTACATTCAAGCCAATTAGCTGCGAAACTATTAGCTGACCAAAACGCGAAGAAAGAAGAAAAAATCAAAGAGTTACAAGAGTTCATCGCTCGTTTCTCTGCGAACGCTTCTAAATCAAAACAAGCGACTTCTCGTAAGAAAATGTTGGATAAAATTACATTGGATGATATTCAACCTTCAAGCCGTAAATATCCATTCGTTGGATTTACACCAGCGCGTGAAATCGGGAATGACTTATTATTAGTCGAAGGGTTATCAAAAACAATTGATGGCGAAGTGATTTTCGAAAACGTAAGCTTCCAATTATCAAAAGACGATAAAGTAGCGTTCTTAAGCCGTTCAGATATTGCAATCACAACATTATTCAAGATCCTAATAGGCGAAATGGAAGCAGACAGTGGTACATTCAAATGGGGTGTTACAACTAGTCAAGCGTACTTGCCAAAAGATATGACAGACGAATTCTCAAATGAGAACTTAAATATCTTAGAATGGTTACGTCAATACGCACCAGTAGAAGAGCAAGATAACACATTCTTACGTAGCTTCTTAGGACGTATGTTATTCTCTGGAGACGATGTTATGAAACAAGTAACGGTTCTTTCAGGGGGAGAAAAAGTTCGTTGTATGTTATCTAAATTAATGCTTTCTAAAGCAAACGTGTTAATCTTAGATGACCCAACAAACCACTTAGACTTAGAATCAATCACAGCGTTGAATGATGGCTTAATTGCCTTCAAAGGTTCATTACTATTCTCAAGTCATGACCACGAGTTCATTCAAACTACAGCGAACCGCATTATCGAAATTGGACCAAAAGGTATCGTAGACCGTCTTGGCTCTACTTATGATGAGTTCCTTGAAGATGAGGCTGTTCAAGCACGCGTAGATGCTTTATATAATTAATAAATTATTAGACCAGAAGGATTAAAGTCTTCTGGTCTTTTTGCTTTAATTAGTGTAGGATAAGTTTATTAGAGGAGGTATTCAAATGACAAAAATTTATTTTGCAAGTCCATTATTCTCAGAAATGGAATTAGCCTTTAACAAAGTACTCGTAGAAAAAATTCGCAACCAGTTCCCAGGGGTAGAAGTATACTTACCACAAGAACAAATGGCGATTAACGATAAGAGCTCGTATGCGGACTCAACAATGATTGCCCAATATGATACAGATGCCTTATTAGAATCAGACTTAATGATTGCTGTTTTAGATGGCGCAGTGATTGACGTCGGTGTTGCCAGTGAAATCGGGGTAGCGTACCATGCAGATATGCCGATTCTAGGATTATACACAGACAGCCGTCAACAAGGGGCAGATAATCCTCAAAAATTAGAGGCTTTACAAGAAGTAGCAGAGTCCCAATTTAGCTACGTAAACCTTTATACTGCGGGTCTTGTGAAGCTTCGCGGGGAGATTGTTTCTAGCAGTGATGAGCTCCTTGAAGCGCTAAAAGCCTATCTAAAGGAATCATAAAATTGTAAAGTTTTGTTACAATTCTGTAATATAACTGATACTTTCTCAATATGTTTCTCATGTAAAATGTGAGGTAAGTTGGAGAAAGTGTGGTGAAAATCACTTTTGAAAAAGATTAAACATATTGTTCTGACGTTAATGGCTTTCTTATTAGTGTCTGGACCGTTAGCCCCTTCAGCATTTGCGGAGGAAACGGATATCCAAAAACTAGAAGCACAATTAACTTCAGAATTACAAAAAGTGAATACGAAATATCAAGAAATTGAAAGTTTAAACCAACAAATCGATTCTCTCAATAAAGAAAAAGAAACACTTGCTGAAAAGATTACAACTCAAGAAGCAAAAGTGGAAGAACGTAAACAAGTCGCATCTAAACGATTGCAACAAATTCAAGTTTCTGACTTTGTTTCTTATAGTATTTTACATTTACTAAATTCAGAAAGTATTTCAGATTTCTTAAATCGATTATTTGTATTTCAACAATTATTCCAATCGGATGAAGAAGTGTTGAAGAACTTATCAGAGCAAGTAGCTGAATTATCTCGCCTGAAAACAGCAGCAGAACAAGCGTCAACTGACTTAGTCGCTAAAAAAGAACAACTTACTGCTGAGAGTCAAGCGTTCGAAGGTTCAGTAAATGATTTGAAAAAGTTAATTGCTGATAACAAAGAAGCTCTTGCAAAAGTACAAGAACAAAAGAAAGAATCATCTGCAGTGGTTGCCTCAGCTATTACAGCAGTAGCGCAATTAACTTCAGACAAACCAGCTGTAGCCTCATCTACGCAGCAAACACCAACTACTCAAGCTGCAACAGCTGAACCAGCTACAACGGTTGCTCAAACACAAGCACCTGCAACATCAGAAACACCAACAACGCAAGCAGCTGCATCAAGCAATCAATCTGGTGGAAGAACATTAAACGTTCAAGCGACTGGATATTCTTATAACGAACCAGGATTAAGCCCTTATACAGCGACTGGTATCGACTTACGTAAGAATCCAACAGTCATTGCGGTTGACCCAAGCGTGATTCCTTTAGGAAGCTTAGTTGAAGTTCCTGGATACGGAATTGCGATTGCTGGAGATACTGGTGGAGCGATTAAAGGAAATATCATTGACCTTCACTTCACAACAGTAGATCAAGCTAACCAATGGGGAAGACGAAACGTTACGATTCGAATTTTAAATTAAACGAAAAACACTCTCGATTAGAGAGTGTTTTTTGGGCTCTTTGTCAAATAGTGTTGATGAAGAATTTTAGGAAGGGATTAAGC